>Ga0160430_100058_pt1 | contig 119745 bp, 116 predicted proteins | sample HID1971I_E0MG_FD_108274 | JGI IMG/M metagenome (GOLD analysis project Ga0160430, IMG submission 108274) | Enriched millipede-associated microbial communities from UW Madison campus, WI, USA - HID1971I_E0 MG | ecosystem: Host-associated > Arthropoda: Insects > Digestive system > Unclassified ...
GGCCGCTCCGGCCATCATGAGTCCGAGCGTCTCCCGAGGCGTGTCGCCGGGGACGATGCCGACGATCGTGCCGCGGTACATGACCGCGATCCGATCGGCGAGAGCTGCGACCTCGTCGAGCTCGGTGGAGACGACGATCACGGGAATGCCCGCGTCGCGTGTCTCGATGATCCGCTTGTGGATGAACTCGATCGAGCCGACGTCGACGCCGCGAGTGGGCTGCGCCGCGACCAGCAACCGCAGATCGCGGCTCATCTCACGGGCGATCACGACCTTCTGCTGGTTGCCGCCGGACAGGGTCCCTGCAGGAGTGTCTGGTCCCTGTGTGCGGATGTCGTACTCACGGATGCGCTCGCGCGCGAAATCGTCCAGCGCAGCGCGTCGAAGCGTCCCGGCGCGGCTGAACGCAGGATCGTCCGAGCGGTCGAGGATCAGGTTCTCCGCCACCGAGAAGCCGGCGACGATGCCGTCTTCCGTGCGGTCCTCCGGCACGAAGCCGACTCCGGCGTCGAGGATGGCTCGGACGCTCTTGCCGACGAGTTCGTTGCCGTCGAGCGTGATGCTCCCCTCCACGCGGGCGGCGAGCCCGACGATGGCCTCGACCAGCTCGGTCTGGCCATTGCCCTGGACGCCCGCGATCGCGAGCACCTCCCCCGGCCGCACCGTGAAGTCCACGTCGTCGACGACGATCGCCCCTGCCGTGGTCAGCACTCGGAGGCCGGCGACCTCGAATCCGCCTTCGCCGAGGCGGGGCGGTTCCTTGTGGACGGTGAGCTCGACGGCGCGTCCGACCATGAGCGAGGCGAGCTCGGCGTTCGTCGCCGACGGCGATGCCTCGCCCACGATGCGACCGAGACGGACGATCGTGATCGTGTCGGCGACCTCGCGCACCTCTCGCAGCTTGTGCGTGATGAAGACGATCGCCGTGCCCTCGTCGCGGAGCTGGCGCATGATGCCCATGAGCTCGTCCGTCTCCTGCGGGGTGAGCACCGCCGTCGGCTCGTCGAAGACGAGCACCTTGGCATCGCGGGAGAGCGCCTTGATGATCTCGACGCGCTGCTGGACGCCGACCGGGAGGTCGCCGACGAGGGCGTCGGGGTCGATGTCGAAGCCGAAGCGCGCCGCCACCGATCGCACGTGCTCCCGCGCCTTCGCGATGTCGAGCGTGCCGAGGGCCTTGGTCTGTTCGTGCCCGAGCATGACGTTCTCGGCCACCGTGAAGACCGGGACGAGCATGAAGTGCTGATGGACCATGCCGATGCCGGCCGCCATCGCGTCGCCGGGGCCGCGGAAGCGCTGCACCACGTCGTCGAGCAGGATCTCGCCCTCGTCGGCCTGATACAGGCCGTAGAGGACATTCATCAGGGTGGACTTGCCGGCGCCGTTCTCACCGAGCAGCGCATGGATCTGCCCCGGTTGAACCACCAGATCGATGTGGTCGTTGGCGACGAGAGTACCGAATCGCTTGGTGATGCCGCGAAGTTCGAGCTTCATATCTGCACCTTATCGAGAAGAGTCATGCGGAAGGATCGTCGTCCGTTCACAGTGCGGGGCGAGTGGCATCCTGCTCACCACTCGCCCCGCACTTGGACCGGCTCCGGCTTACGGGGAGTTCTTCGACTCCACCGTGATGTCGCCGGCGATGATCTGCTCCTGGAGCGCGGCGATCTCATCGAGGAGGCCGTCCGGGAGCTGCCCCTCGAAGTCGCCGAATCCGGAGAGCTTGACGCCCTCGTTCTCGAGCGTTCCGACGTACGGAGCCGGGTCGAACTCGCCAGCCGCGGCGGCGGTGGTCGCGTCCTTGACGGCGACGTTGATCGCCTTCATGATCGAGAACATCGTGATGTCGGCGACGCTCGGGTCGGCGACCGCGAGGTCGCTGTCGACACCGATCATCAGCGTGTCCTTGCCGCTGTCGGCGATCGCCGCCGCAGCGCTCTGGTACACCGGTCCACCGACGGGGAGGATGACATCGACGCCCTGGTCGAGCACGCCCTGAGCGGTCTGCTTCGCCGTGTCGTTCGCGTCGAAGCCTCCGGTGAAGGAGCCCTCCTGCGTGGCGACGTCCCAGCCGAACACGTCGACCGCGGCCGACTTGTCCTCGTTGTACTTGTCGACGCCGAGTGCGAAACCGTCCATGAAGACGGCGACGGACGGGATCTGCATTCCACCGAAGGTGCCGACCTTGTTCACACCGCTCTGCGCGGACCAGCCGGCCGCGGCGTATCCGCCGAGGTAGGCGGCCTGAGCCGTGTCGAAGACGAGCGGCTTGATGTTCGGGGCATCCGTGGTGCCGTCGAAGTCGGTGTCGGCGTAGTCGTCGATGATCGCGTAGTCGATCTCGGGGTTCGCGAGTGCGGACTCGACCGTCGCGGCCGCCAGCTTGAAGCCGACGGCGACGATGAGCGAGCAGCCCTCGGAGACGGCGGTCTCGAGGTTCGGCGCGTAGTCGTTGTCGTTCGCCGACTCGAACTCGAGCGGCTTGACGCCGAGTTCATCCGCGGCGCTGTCCATGCCCTCCTTGGCCGACTGGTTGAACGACTTGTCGTTCCAACCGCCGGCATCCGAGATCAGGCACGGAAGGAAGTCGGAGTCGACGGGTGCCGAGGAACCCTCGGACTCGGCGGCCGGCGCCTGGCCACAGCCGGCGAGTGCGAAGATGACGCCGGCGGTGATGGTCGCGCCCAGCAGCTTCTTGGTGGTGGAGATGGTCAACGGATGCCTCCCTCAACGAACCGCGGCCCTCGCGGATCGATCAAAGTTACCCAGTGTTTCGTCGATTTCGCGCGCCGCCAGCCCCTGTGCCAGTGAATGGTTATGAACCTGGAATCAAGCGACCGATGAGCGGAGGTCGCTGCTCATCAGAGCACGTCCCCACGTCCGGTGAGCTTGAGCGATTCGACGACGCCTTTCACGCGCTGCGCGTGCTCGACCGTGGTGACCAGCAGCGCGTCAGGAGTGTCGACGACCACGATGTCCTGCACGCCCACCAGGCTGATGACGCGTGAGGTCTGACTGACCAGGATGCCGCTCGCCCCGTCCGTCAGGACCCGTGCGTTCGGGCCGAGGACGGCGAGGTCGTTCTTTCGGCCATGCGTGATCAGCTTGGTGAGCGAGGCGAAGTCCCCGACGTCGTCCCAGTCGAAGTGTCCAGGCACCACGGCGAGCCGCCCGCGGCGGGCCGCCGGCTCGGCGACGGCGTAGTCGATCGCGATCTTCTTCAGACCCGGCCAGATCCGATCGACGGCCGGGCCGCGCGTCTCGCGGTCGTCCCAGGCCTCGGCGAGTTCGAGGAGCCCGGCGTGCAGCTGCGGCTCGTTCTCCTCCAGCTCCTCGAGCAGCACGCTCGCCTTCGCGATGAACATGCCGGCGTTCCACAGGTAGTCGCGATCGGCGAGATACGCCTTCGCGGTCTCGAGGTCGGGCTTCTCCACGAAGCTCTCCACCAGCGCGGCCTCTCGGGCGCGCTCGACGACGAGTTCCGCACCCTTCTTGATGTAGCCGAACCCGACGGCGGGCTCGGTCGGCGTGATGCCGATCGTGCAGATGTATCCGTCGCGGGCGACCTCGACGGCATCCCGCACCGTGAACTCGAACACGCGTGTGTTGCGGATGACGTGGTCGGCGCTGAACGAACCGATGATCACCTCGGGGTTCCTGCGATGCAGGATCGCGGCGGCGAGGCCGATCGCGGCTGCCGACTCGCGCGGCTCCGACTCGAGGAAGACGTTCAGATCGGCGATGCCGGGAAGCTCGGCCTCGACGGCCGCACGGTGCGCCCGACCGGTGACCACCGCGATGCGATCGGGGCCTGCGAGCGGCGCCAGTCGATCCCAGGTATCGCGGAGCAGGGAGTGCCCCGATCCGGTCAGGTCGTGCAGGAACTTGGGGGCGTCCGCACGCGACAGCGGCCACAGCCTGCTCCCGATGCCGCCGGCCGGGATCACCGCGTAGAAGTCCTCGATGGGTTCGGTCACCTCGCCAGCGTACCTGTGCTCCTCCCCGACACCCTGCGCCGGTTAGGGTCGCCTTCGTCGCTCCCAGTCATCTGACAGGAATAGGATGGAAGACGATCGGGCATGCCTGACTTTCGACAGGATCACTCTTGGACGAGCGCAGCGCACGCGACCGACGCTCATCGATCCAGGGAGGACGACCGTGTCCACAAGCGCTCGCTTGACACCGTCGATTTCGGAAACCACGTCCAAGACCCCCCGCGGCACCCTCTACCGGGGTCGCGAAGGCATGTGGTCGTGGGTGCTTCATCGCATCACCGGAGTCGCCATCTTCTTCTTCCTGTTGGTGCATGTGCTCGACACTGCACTGATCAGGGTCTCCCCCGAGGCGTACAACGCCGTCATCGGCACGTACAAGAACCCGATCATGGCGCTCGGCGAGGTCGTCCTCGTCGCAGCCATCGTGTTCCACGCCATGAACGGCCTGCGCATCATCACGGTCGACTTCTGGTCGAAGGGCGCCAAGTATCAGCGCCAGCTGTTCTGGGGCGTCATCGGCGTGTGGGCCATCATCATGGCCGGCTTCGTGCCCCGCCACCTGATGCTCGCGTTCGCCGGCTTCGGAGGAGGACACTGATGACCGCCCAGACCGTCGTCGCCCCCGCCCGCCGCCAGCGCGGCTTCAACCTCGAGAAGTGGGGCTGGGTCTTCATGCGCGCTTCGGGCATCGTGCTCGTCGTGCTGATCTTCGGCCACCTCTTCATCAACCTGATGGTCGGCGAGGGCATCCACGCCCTCGACTTCGCCTTCATCGCCGGCAAGTTCGCCACGCCGTTCTGGCAGTGGTGGGACGTCCTGATGCTGTGGCTCGCTCTGATCCACGGCGCCAACGGCATGCGCACCATCGTCAACGACTACGTCACGAACGAGAAGGCCCGCAAGGCACTGGTCTGGGCGCTCGGCCTCTCGGCCGGTCTGCTGATCCTGCTCGGCACCCTCGTCGTGTTCACGTTCGACCCCTGCTTGGGCGTCACAGAGGACAGCGTCCTCTGGAGCGAATGCGCTGCGCTGGTCGGGAACTGAGAAGAAGGCTAAAGAAGAAGTGACTACCGAGACGCAGGATTCCGTCGTCCGTGACGGCGTGCACTACCACCAGTTCGACATCGTGATCGTCGGCGCCGGAGGCGCAGGCATGCGCGCGGCGATCGAAGCAGGTCCCGGCGCGAAGACCGCGGTGATCTCCAAGCTGTACCCGACGCGTTCCCACACGGGGGCGGCGCAGGGCGGCATGGCGGCTGCGCTCGCGAACGTCGAGGAGGACTCCTGGGAGTGGCACACCTTCGACACGGTCAAGGGTGGCGACTACCTCGTCGATCAGGATGCGGCGGAGATCCTCGCGAAGGAGGCCATCGACGCGGTCATCGACCTCGAGAACATGGGCCTGCCGTTCAACCGCACCCCAGAGGGCAAGATCGACCAGCGTCGATTCGGCGGTCACACTGCTGAGCACGGCAAGACGCCGGTGCGTCGCGCATGCTATGCGGCGGACCGCACCGGGCACATGATCCTGCAGACGCTGTTCCAGAACTGCGTGCGCCTCGGCATCAACTTCTTCAACGAGTTCTATGTGCTCGACCTGCTGACGGTGAAGGATGCCGACGGCAAGACCCAGGTCTCCGGCGTCGTCGCCTACGACCTGGCGACCGGCGAACTGCACGTCTTCCAGGCCAAGGCAGTGATCTTCGCGACCGGCGGCTTCGGCAAGATCTTCAAGACGACGTCCAACGCGCACACCCTCACCGGTGATGGCGTCGGCATCGTCTGGCGCAAGGGCCTCCCCCTCGAGGACCTCGAGTTCTTCCAGTTCCACCCGACCGGGCTTGCCGGACTCGGCATCCTCCTCACCGAGGGCGCTCGAGGCGAGGGAGCGATCCTGCGAAACGCCTCGGGAGAGCGCTTCATGGAGCGCTACGCCCCCACGATCAAGGACCTCGCACCGCGTGACATCGTCGCGCGCTGCATGGTGCAGGAGGTCGCGGAGGGTCGCGGTGCCGGCCCGCACAAGGACTACGTGCTGCTCGACTGCACGCACCTGGGTGCCGAGGTGCTCGAGACCAAGCTCCCCGACATCACCGAGTTCGCCCGCACGTACCTGGGCGTCGACCCGGTCGTCGAGCCGGTTCCCGTGATGCCGACCGCGCACTACGCGATGGGCGGCATCCCGACGAACAACGACGCAGAGGTGCTGGCCGACAACGACACCGTCGTGCCCGGCCTGTACGCCGCGGGTGAGTGCGCCTGCGTCTCGGTGCACGGCGCCAACCGTCTCGGCACCAACTCGCTGCTCGACATCAACGTGTTCGGCAAGCGCGCAGGTCGCAAGGCCGTCGAGTACGTGAAGACGGCCGAGTTCGTGCCGCTGCCCGAGAACCCGGCCGGTTTCGTGTCGGGCATGATCGAGGATCTGCGCAACAACCAGGGCACCGAGCGCATCGCGGTGCTCCGCAAGACGCTGCAGGACGAGATGGACAAGGGCGCGCAGGTGTTCCGCACGCACGAGTCGCTCGAGCACGTGCTCGGCGTCATCAAGGAGCTGCGCGATCGATACATGAACGTCCACGTCGACGACAAGGGCAAGCGGTTCAACACCGACCTGCTCGAGGCCGTCGAGCTGGGCTTCCTGCTCGACATCGCCGAGGTCGTGGTCTACGCCGCCCAGAACCGCCAGGAGAGCCGTGGCGGACACATGCGCGATGACTTCCCGACACGCGACGACGAGAAGTACATGAAGCACACGATGGCGTACCTGACCGGCGACCCGCACTCGTCCACGCCGAGCGATCACATCAAGCTCGACTGGAAGCCCGTCGTGTTCACCAAGAACGACAAGGGTGAGTTCAATTACCCGCCGATGGAGAGGAAGTACTGAGCATGTCGACCGCCATCGCCGAGGCTCCAGCAGACACGACCGAAGAGGCTGCGATCCAGTCCTTCATCGTCACCTTCAACATCCGCCGCTTCGACCCGGAGGTCGATGCGGAGCCGCACTGGGTCGACTACGACGTGGAGCTCTACTCCACCGATCGCGTGCTCGATGCTCTGCACAAGATCAAGTGGGAGGTCGACGGCTCGCTCACCTTCCGCCGATCCTGCGCCCACGGCATCTGCGGCTCTGACGCCATGCGCATCAACGGCCGCAACCGTCTCGCCTGCAAGACGCTGATCAAGGACCTCGACATCTCGAAGCCGATCTACGTCGAGGCGATCAAGGGTCTGCCGCTCGAGAAGGATCTCGTCGTCGACATGGAGCCGTTCTTCGCCTCCTACCGCGAGGTGCAGCCGTTCCTGGTCGCCAGCTCCGCCCCGGAGAAGGGCAAGGAGCGCGTCCAGACGATCGCCGACCGCGAGATCTTCGACGACACCACGAAGTGCATCCTGTGCGCCGCGTGCACCTCCTCGTGCCCCGTGTTCTGGACCGACGGACAGTATTTCGGCCCGGCAGCGATCGTGAACGCGCACCGCTTCATCTTCGACTCGCGCGACGACAACGCCGCAGTCCGCCTCGACATCCTCAACGACAAGGAAGGCGTGTGGCGCTGCCGCACGACCTTCAACTGCTCCGAGGCCTGCCCCCGCGGCATCGAGGTCACGAAGGCGATCGCCGAGGTCAAGCAGGCGGTCCTGCGCGGTCGTCCCTGACGATCGCATCGCACATGCATGCAGGAACAGGCGGTCCCAGCAGGGACCGCCTGTTCCTGCATCCGCCCCTGTGCCCGCCGCTCGCGCCTTCGCCCCTTGGATAGGGTGGAGAGGTGTCTGAACCCGCTGGCGCCGCAACCGATTCCGGTCGCCTGGATACGGCTGTCGAACGTGCGACGGCACTGACCCAGCGCACGCTCGGGCTCTTCCCGGTCCGGGTATGGCGACATTTCCTGCAGCACAACGGATTCCTCCTCGCTGCGGGCGTGAGCTATCAGGCGCTCTTCGCGATCTTCGCGGCGATCTACCTCGCCTTCGCGATCGCCGGCCTCTGGCTCGGTGGCAGCGAGGATGCGGTCAACGCCCTGATCGCGATGATCAACAGCTACATCCCCAATCTCATCGTTCCCGACGGCGGCCTGGTCACACCGGAGCAGGTGCAGGAGATCGCTGCGAACCCGACCGGCATCCTGAGCATCACCGGTCTGATCGCCCTCGGCACCGTGATCTGGACCGCGATCGGGTGGGTCACGTTCTCTCGACGCGCGACCAGGGACATCTTCGGCCTCCCCCCGGACCAGCGCAGCTACGTGCTCTTGAAGGCCCGCGATCTCCTGGCAGCAGCGATCTTCGGCGCGGCGCTCGTGGCTGGATCGATCCTCAGCTCCGCCAGCGCAGCGGTGCTGAGCTGGCTTCTGAGCCTGCTGGGGTGGGACTCCGGCTCCGCCGGGGTCAACATCGGCATCCGCATCGGCACCGTCCTGGTCTCGTTCGCCCTGCTGTCGGCGGCGTTGGCAGCCATGGTCCGCTTCCTCACCGGAACCTCGCTGCACTGGGGCACGATCTGGCCGGGTGCGCTGCTCGGCGGGGGCGCGATGACCGTCCTCCAGTACGGCGCGGGCTTCCTGCTGAGCTACACGCCCTCGAACCCGCTGCTCGCGACGTTCGCCATCTTCATCGGACTCCTGCTGTGGTTCCGCGTCAACGGAGTCGTCATGCTGGTGGCATCGTCGTGGATCGCGGTCGCCGCGCTGGACCGCGATCTCCCCCTGGAGCAGCAGACGGAGGCCGAGCGTCGTGAGGCCGAGTATGAGACGCTGCTGACGGCGGCGCACATCCGGGTGCGGGACGCCCACGCCGCACGCGAGAGCGCACCGTGGTACCGGGCGTTGGCAGCGAGGGCGGCCGTGCGGGATGCCGAACGGGAGCTCGCTCATCTCCAGGCATCTCCGCCGCCGCCGCCGATGGCACCGCTCGCTCAACGGCTGCTGTCCGAGCTGAACCGATCGGGCCGGGATGTCGGCGGCCCTCGTTAGGCTGGAACCATGCCTCATCTGCGTATCGCCTCGGTCAATGTCAACGGGATCAGGGCGGCAGCCCGCAACGGGATGAGCGGCTGGCTCGACGCCGCCGACATCGACGTCCTGACCCTGCAGGAGGTCCGCGGGCAGGACGAGCATCTCGAAGCCGCGCTCCCCGGCTGGAGCATCGTCCACGACGAGGCGACCGCCAAGGGGCGCGCCGGCGTCGCGATCGCGAGTCGGACTCCCGCGCTGGCCTCGCGCACAGAATTCGGTCCGGAGGACTTCGACTCCAAGGGCCGCTGGATCGAGGCCGACTTCCTGCTGGGCGACCGTCCATTGACCGTGGTGAGCGCGTACGTGCATTCGGGCGAAGCCGACACCCCGAAGCAGGACGAGAAGTGGAAGTTCCTCGACGCCTTCGGGCCGAGGCTCAGCGAGCTCGGCACAGACGAGGCGCTCGCGCTGGTGACCGGTGACCTCAACGTCGGGCACCGTGAGCTCGACATCAAGAACTGGCGGGGCAACCGCAAGAAAGCCGGCTTCCTGCCGCGGGAGCGCGCCTACTTCGATCGCTTCCTCGGCGCCGCCGGTACCGAGGTGACGGGCGTCGACGGCACGGTCGGCACCGGCCTGGGCTGGGTCGACATCGGCCGGCGCACCCATGGAGAGGTCGAGGGCCCGTACACGTGGTGGTCCATGCGGGGCCAGGCGTTCGACAACGACTCCGGGTGGCGCATCGACTATCACCTGGCGACGCCGGCGCTCGCAGAACGCGCGCAGGGCTACCACGTGGCCCGTGCAGCCGCGTACGACCAGCGGTGGAGCGACCACGCGCCGGTGGTCGTCGACTACACGTACTGAGGTGCTCCCCCGCGCCGGTCGGCGTAGCGGTACCAGCCGCGGTACTCGAGCACTGTTCCGAGGAGCGGGTTGTGCGCGCGCATCGAGATGGTGCGGCGACGCCGGTCGTCGTCCCATCCGTCCTCGAGGGTGACGTCGACGCCGAAGATGCCGGTGAGCGGGATCCGCAGTCCGCCGACGAGCAGCACGACGCGCCCTGACCGCATCCGCAGGGCGCCGTAGTCGGTCACCGAGCACTGCATCATCACCTCGACACGCTGGTGCGCTCCGAGAAGGGTGCGCACCACACCGGGATCGGACGTCTCGATCATGCGATCGAGGAGCGACTGCGTGGAGCCGGGGAAGACGAGTTCGCGTGCGCTGTCGCGCATCTCGAAACCGTCGGCGCTGCGGAGCGGGCGGTCGGTGAGGACGAACGGCACGTCGCGCCCGAAGCGCGTGAGGAAGATGCCCGGGCCCAGGAACGGTCGCACCAGCATGGAGAGGAGTCCGAATCGGCTCCCGGCCGTCGTGAAGAGCCCGTGCGCCTCGGCATCCGATGCATCGATGGCCCACATCTGTGCGAGGACCTCGGGATGCAGCTGCGATGCCTCGGCACCCAGCACCGCCAAGAAGATCTGTCCTCTGGCGATCATCCGCCGGAGCCCCGCGGATCAGCGTCAGTGACAGGGCGGTACCAGCCGCGATACTCGAGGATCGTGCCGAGCAGCGGGTTCCGCGCGCGCAGCGAGATGGTCCGACGCTGGTTGTCGGCATCCCACCCGTCCTCGACCACGACACGGATACGCAGGATGCCGCGAAGCGCGAAGCGAAGTGAGCCGATCCGCACCGCGACGGCGACCGTCCGCATGCGCAGCGCACCCGCCTCCGTGACCGTGCACTCCTCGAGCAGCTGCACCCGGCCACGGTCGCCGAGCGCATTGTGCACGATGCCAGGACGCCCGGTCGCCGTGAGCCGGTCGCTGATGCGCTGCGTCCCGCCGGCGAAGCGGAACTCCCTGGTCGCATCGAGCGTGGCGCGTCCGGACGGCGCGCGCCCTGAACGCTGCGTGATCGAGAACGGCACGTCGTGCCCGAAGCGCGTCACGAGCATGCCCGGCCCGACGAACGGGCGTGCGAGCGCCGTGATGATGCCGAAACGGCTGCCTGCCCGGGTGAACCTGCCCTCCGCGTGCACAATCGCGGACTCGGCGCGCATCTGCGCCAGGATCGCCGGGTGCAGGTCGCGAGCGGTCTCTCCCAGAGCGTCGAGGAACACAGCGCCCTGGGCGATCATTCGCGCAACTCCTCGCGATACGGCTTGACGGTCTGCGGCGTCGGCCCCCCAGGGTACTCGCAGGTGAATTCCCCACGGTAGCCGAACAGGAAGCCGAGCAGGCGGTTGTGCACCTCGAGATCGATCACGAAGCACTGCCGTTCGTCGTCGAAGCGTTCGGTGAGGCTCGCTCGTCCGCTGAACAGCATCGGGAACCGGAAGGCGACAGGGCCCTCGTAGAAGCGCTGCGCGCCGGATCGGAGGCGGAGTCCGCCATCGTCGGTCACCGTCAGCTCGAGGTCGACCGCAAGATGCTGGTGGGTGCCGAGATAGTCGACCACCCGACCGCGGGCGGCACTGTAGATCATGGTGGCGTCGAATCGACGCCGGCGTCCTGGCGCGACGTCCATGGTGCGCACGAACGACACGGTCTCGCGTCCGAAACCATCGAGATACGCGTAGTTGTCGATCTGGAACGGGATGTCGCGGCCATGCTCGGGGAACATGATGTTGCGCAGGGTCCCGATGGCGAGGAACGGCAGCGTCCACCAGGGTCCGCGGCGCACCTCCGACATGACACCACGACCGATGCAGCCGTATCCGGCGCCGACGCCCACACCGAAGCGGCGCTGCAGCTGCGGATGCAGCCGCGCGAAGTCGTCGCCGAGCGCGCGTCGGAAGATGCCGTCGACCGCCGTCACGGCGCGACCACCGCGAGGGAGTCAGGCGCGTTCTGCATGACCGTGCGTCCGTTCCGGCTCGGACCCGGCGCGTAGTCGTAGCCGGTGAGGCCCTCGCTGCTGCCGAGGGAGACGCCGGTACCGCGGATCGGGTGGATACCGAGGGCAAGCTCGTAGCGGAACTCCTCTGCGCCGTCATCCCTCGACCGCTCCGGCAGGATCGATGTGAACCGGGCATCCCAGCGCACATGCGAGGCGGGCTCCTGGGTCAGCTCCCACACCGTCTCGAGCGGCGCCTCGATCAGGATCTCGACGTACAGCGCACGGTCCGATCCACCGTGAGCGCGCTTCGCGCGGCGGGACGCAACCGTCATGCCCACAGCCTATGGCCTGCGCCGCTCGCTCCGACGTCGCCGGGTCATCGCACGCCATAGGATTGTGGGGTGACCAAGCCTCGCCTCTACTCCGGAATGCAGCCATCAGCCGACTCCCTCCAGATCGGCAACTACATCGGCGCGCTCCTGCAGTGGCGGGACCTGCAGACCTCCTACGACGCCTACTTCTCGGTCGTCGACCTGCACGCCCTCACCGTGGCGCAGGACCCGAAGGAGCTGCGCGAGAAGACCAGACGCACGGCGGCGCAGTACATCGCGGCCGGCATCGAGCCATCGCTGTCGACGCTCTACGTGCAGTCGCACGTGCGCGCGCACGCCGAGCTCGCCTGGATCCTCAGCACGATCACCGGCTTCGGCGAAGCGAACCGGATGACCCAGTTCAAGGACAAGTCGGCCCGCTACGGCCAGGACGCGACGAGCGTCGGACTCTTCACCTACCCGGTGCTGATGGCCGCCGACATCCTGCTGTACCAGACCGATGTGGTGCCGGTCGGCGACGATCAGAAACAGCACGTCGAGCTCACCCGCACGCTCGCCGAGCGGTTCAACTCCCGCTTCGGCGAGACGTTCACGGTGCCGGCGCCGGTCATCCAGAAGGAGACCGCGCGCATCTACGACCTGCAGAACCCGACGTCCAAGATGTCGAAGTCGGCCGAGAGCGATGCAGGAGTGCTGTGGATGCTCGACGAGCCGGCCAGGTCGGCGAAGAAGATCATGCGCGCGGTGACCGACACCGATGGCTCGGTGCGGTTCGACCGCGAGGACAAGCCCGGCGTCTCGAACCTGCTGACGATCTACGCCGCCCTGACCGGCCGCCAGGTCGCGTCGATCGAGGACGAGTACCTGGGTCGTGGCTACGGCGACTTCAAGAAGGGCCTCGCCGAGATCGTGGTGAACGAGTTCGAGCCGGTCCGCGCCCGCGCGCTGGAGCTGCTCGACGACCCGGCCGAACTCGACCGGATCCTCGCCGAGAACGCAGGACGAGCGGATGCCGTCGCCGATGCGACGCTCTCCGACGTCTACGACCGGGTGGGACTGCTCCGACGCGTCTGAGCGGTGCGGCCTAGGATGGTGCTCGTGACAGATCCGCAGCTGCCCCCGCCGTCCGGTGCCATTCCGCCCGTTCCCCCTGAGCCGCAGGGAGCGGTACAGCCGCCGCCGGCTGCACCCACGTTTCCGGCACCCGCGTACCCTGCTGCACCGCTGTACCCGAGCGCGCCGCCCGCCCCCGGGTACGCCAGCGCTCCGGCTGCCCAGTACCAGGCACCTCCGGGGGCATACCAGGTGCCGGTCGGCGGCTATGCGGCGCCCGTCGGCGAGTACTCAGCCCCCGAGGCCACGCCACGCAGGTCGCCACTCCTCGGCGTGCTGGCGCTCATCTTCTCCCTCGTCGCCGCGGTGGTCACCCCCATCGTGGTCGGTGTCGCGAGCTACGAGATCGGTCGGCGCATCCCCGAGGCGCTCAGCCGTGCGGAGGAGTTCTCGTCACTCGCGTTCCTGTCACCGGCGCGCGATCAGGTGCTGTGGGCCGAGCTGTCGTTCTGGACCGGCACGATCCTGGGAATCGCCGCGATCGTGATCGGCATCATGGCCATCGTCCGCAAGCAGGGCAGGGGTCAGGGCATCGCCGCGCTGATCGTCGCGGTGGTCGCGCCGATCATCTTCTCGGTCGTCGTCATCGCCGCGCTGTCGGCCGGCGGCACCACGGGAATCGCCGGCCTCTCGAGCTGAGCTGCGCTGCGAACCCGCCTTCAGCGCGGGGCGTGGTGCTTCTGCTGCGCGGCGAGCAGGCCTTCCGCGACGAGCAGTTCGACCGCGTCGGCGGCGTCGTCGACCAGGATCGGCAGGTTCGCCCGCTCGTCCTTGCCGAACGGCGCGAGCACCCAGTCGGCGGCATCCTGACGGCCCACCGGACGACCGATGCCGACGCGCACCCGAGGGAACTCGGGCGTCGTGATGGCCCTGGCGACGTCGCGCACACCGTTGTGTCCGCCGTGCCCGCCGCCGATCTTCAGCTTCACGGTGTCGAACGGGATGTCGAGCTCGTCATGCACCACGATGATCTGCTCCGGCGGCACGGAGTAGAAGCGCGCCAGCGCAGCGACCGGTGTGCCGGAGACGTTCATGAAGGTGTTGGGCTTCGCGAGCACGAGCTTGTCGGCTCCCGGACGCAGCCACGTCTCGACGACGCGTGCACCGCCCTTGTGCTCGCGGAAGCTCTCGCCGCGGCGTGACGCGAGCTCATCCACGACCATCTGGCCGATGTTGTGCCTGGTCGCCTCGTATCGTGGGCCCGGGTTGCCGAGGCCGACGACCAGCCAGGTGGACGTCATGTTCCTGATCCTCTCCCCGACCGGATCCGCGTGCGATCCCGGTCAGGATACGACAGAGGGGACGCGATGTGCTCGCGCCCCCTCTGTCATGAAACTGTCGGAGATCACTCCGCAGCGGCCTCCTCGGCTGCTGCGTCGCCCTCGGCACCCTCGGTGCTCTCGGCTGCGTCGTCCTCACCGAGGTCCTGCTCGGCCGGAATCGCGATCGCGACGACGAGGACCTCGGCGTCGGTCAGCAGCGTCGAGCCCTTGGGCAGGGTGACCTCGGCAGCGGTGATCTGCGCGCCCTCTTCGAGGCCCTCGACCGAGACCTCGATGTTCTGCGGGATGTGCGTGGCCTCTGCCTCGATCGACAGGGTGTTCGCGTCCTGGTTGATGACCGTGCCGGGAGCCGGCTCGCCGGTGACGATGACGGGAACGTCGATCGTGACCTTCTCGCCCTTCTTCACGACGAGGAGGTCGATGTGCTCGATGATCTGATGCACGGGGTCCTTCTGGACGTCCTTGACCAGAGCCAGCTGCGACGTGCCCTCGATGTCGAGCTCCAGCAGCGCGTTGGCGCGGCGCAGAATCAGCGAGACCTGGTGGCCCGGCAGTGCGACGTGCACCGGCTCGGTGCCGTGGCCGTAGATGACGGCGGGGATCTTGCCGGCGGCGCGCAGGCGACGGGCGAAGCCCTTGCCGAAGCTCTCGCGGAGCTCGGCGTGGACCTTGGTGTCTTCAGACATGAGGTTCTCCTTCGGGACACGCAGCGAAGGCGCCGCGCGGTGGTCTATGGATTCGTGATCTCGACGCAGACACGTGAGGAAAGCCACCGGGCTTGCTTCGCCGCGTCGATAACGGATGTTCGCGCACGCGCAGAAGCATCCCTCGCCGAGGTACAAGCTCAATGGTACCGGATGACCCGATAGGCTGGGAACACCGGCCATTCCCTGCAGATCACGGAGTCACACATGCTCGACGGCGCCTTCTTCTCACACGTCCTCCTCTGGGTCATCGGCGTCATGACGGTCTGCGCTGCGGTGACCTCGTTCGCCGCCCTGTTCTCGCTCGGCCGCGGCGGCTACCGCAAGGACTGACCCGAGCCGGGCCCGAAGCCCGGCCGCGAATCACGCGGTGCGCGCCTCCGTGGCCTCGCTGATGATCGAGGTCGCTGCGTCGACATCCGCTGACTCGTCCACACTGATCCCGCGCTCATCCGACTCGAGCGGTTCCCACGTCTGCAGCTGCGACTCGACCAGCGATGCCGGCATGAAGTGATCGCCCCGCGAACGGACCCTGGCCTCGAGCGCCGCGCGGCTGACCGAGAGTTCGGCGAAGAACGCATCGGGCGCCTGCGCGCGGATCGCGTCACGGTAGACGCGCCGGAGCGCCGAGCAGGCGATCACGATGTGTTCCGCATCGCTGAGCGCCGCGCCCACGACCGCGAGCCACGGCATCCGATCCGCGTCGTCGAGCGGGATTCCCGCCGCCATCTTCTCGACGTTGGTGAGCGGATGCAGGTCGTCGGCGTCGATGAATCGGGCGTCGATGCGTTCGGCGAGCGAGCGTCCGACCGTCGACTTGCCCGAGCCGCTCGGTCCCATCACGACGATCCGCATTGTCACTCCTCCACCGCTCCGAAGTCGAGCAGCACCTTGCATGAACTCGACGGATCTGCGGCGAGCGCGAATGCATCGAGCGCCTCGCTCGCCGGCAGGACCTGGCTGATGATGCCGGTCACATCGAGCGTACCGTCGGCGAGTGCAGCGATCACCGCGCCGAACTCCGCGCCGAACCGGAAGGAACCGACCAGCGCGAGCTCTCTCGTGATCGCGGTGGCGATCGGCACTGCGGTGTCTCCCGCGCGCTGCAATCCGAGCATCACGACAGTGCCGCCGCGACCGGCAGCCGAGATCGCCGCCTCGAGCCCCTGCACGGTGCCGCTCGATTCGACGACGACGTCGGCGTGCAGCGCCGCGATGCTGTCGGCGTCTCTCGCATCGAGACTCACTGCACCGCGGGCCTCGGCGATCGTTCGCGGTTGCTGGTGCAGATCTGTGACCGTGACCGTTGCGGCCCCGCCTCGCTGGGCGGCCGCTGCGACCAGCTGCCCGATGGGGCCCGCCCCGATCACGACGACGCTCCGTCCGCCGATGTCTCCGGCACGACCGATCGCGTGCCAGGCGACGGCAGCCGGCTCAGCGAGTGCAGCCGTGCGGAGATCAAGCCCGGCGGGCAGCGCGTGGAGCATCCTGGTCGGCAGAGCGACCTGCCGCGCGAACGCCCCCTGGGTGTGCGGCAGATGCATCGCCGACCCGAGGTAGGTCGATGCCGGCGCGAGATTCGGACGGTTCTGGGGCCACGGTGTGATTCCGTCGCCCTTGGGAGTGAGCGGATGGATGGCCACAGGCACCCCGGAGGCGGGCCCGCTGCCGTCATCCGCGGCTCGCGCCACAACCCCGGAGACCTCGTGCCCGAGGACGAGCGGCTGCCGGAGGACCGACGCTCCGGCGGCTCCGTGCCGCCAGTAGTGGAGGTCCGACCCGCAGACCCCTCCGTAGGCGATGTCCACGATCGCCTCGTCAGCCGCTGGCACCGGTATGCCGATGTCGTCGATGCGGAGATCATCGGCGGCATGGGCGACCACCGCCAGGTTCTCCGCCATCAGATCACCGCCGTCATGCCGCCGTCGACGTACAGCGTCTGCCCGTTCACGAAGTCGCTCGCGGCGCTCGCGAGGAACACTGCAGCTCCGACCAGGTCCTCAGTCTCGCCCCAGCGACCCGCGGGAGTGCGACCGCGCACCCAGGAGGAGAACTGCTCGTCCGCGACGAGCGACTTCGTGAGTTCTGTCGAGAAGTACCCGGGAGCGATCGCATTCACCTGGATGCCGTGCGGCGCGAGATCCGCGCAAAGCCCCTTCGTCAGCATCACGATCGCCCCCTTCGTCGCGGAGTACGCGGCGATCGACGGCCGCGCCAGCTGCGACTGGACACTGCCGATCTGGAGGATCTTGCCGGAGCCGCGCTCGATCATTCCGCGCGACACTCGCCGGGAGAGGTAGAAGGCACTCGACAGATTCGTCTGCACCAGCGTCTCCCAGTCGTCGTCGGTGAAATCGGCGATGGGGGCTCTGCGTTGGACTCCGGCGTTGTTGACGAGGATGTCCGGCGTCCCGATCCGGCGCTCGACCTCGCTCATCCCGGCATCCACGGCGGCTGAGTCCGTCACATCGAAGACGACGCTCGTGGCCTCCGTCTTCGTCGCTGCGGTGATCGCTGCTGCCGAGGCAGCCGCCTTCGCAGCATCCCTTCCGTGCACCACGACGCGGGCCCCCGCAGCGGCGAGACCCGCGGCCAGCGCTCTGCCGATGCCCTGGCTCGACCCGGTCACGAGGGCTGTGCGATCGGTGAGATCGAACAACTCACCGCCCGACATGGGTTCCCTCGCCCGCCGCGACCCACTGCTCGGTCTCGAAGACTGCGGTGTTGACCACGAACCGCGGCCTCCGCCCCTGGATCGCGTCGATGATCGCCCTGACAGCGCTCGCGCCGTTCCCGCGTGACATCTCGTCCGTCCAGCTCACACAGTGCGGCGCGAGGAGGACGTTGTCGAGCGCCCTGAGGGGACTCGCGACGTCGATGGGCTCGGACTCGAACACGTCGAGAGCGGCAGCACGGATCCTTCGACGCTGCAGTGCACCGATCAGCGCTGATTCGTCGATGATCGGCCCGCGCGCCACATTGACCAGAGTCGCCGTCGTCTTCATCGTCTCCAGGAACCCGGCATCGACCAGATGGAAGGTCTCGTCGGTCAGAACCGCCATCACGACGACCACGTCCGCGCGGCGCGCGAGATCTTCGAGCGGAACGAGTTCAGCGCCGAACTCTGCGGCACGCGCTGGCGGACAATACGGGTCGAAGGCGAGCAGCTCAACCTCGAACGGCGCGAGCAGTCGGGCGAAATCGGTCGCGGTGCTGCCGAATCCGATGACGCCGACCGTCGTGCCGGTGAGGCCACGCCCCATCCAGGCGGTCCGTTCATCCCACCGATCCTCGCGCACGAGGCGATCCTTCATGCCGAGGTTCAGCAGCGCACCGAGCGTCATGCCGAGAGCGGCTGTCGACACCGGGCGCTGTGCCCCATCCGGTGTGATCGTGACTGCGACTCCTGCTGCCGTGCATGCGCCGAGGTCCACCGCGTCGTAGCCGACGCCGAACCGGGCCAACACGCTCGGAGCCGTCTCGACTCCCACGAACGTGGATGCATCGACTCCAGGCGCGGCGAAGAGCACCGCAGGACGCCCGTCGACATCGGCCGGTCGCAGCACGTCGACGTTGGACTCCAGATACTCCCAGGGGATCCCTGCGGTTGTCAGTGCATCGAGTCCGATGTCTCCCCACAGGTTCTCTCCATCAGCCCCGAGAAAATCGCGGCTCACTCCCACTGGACGCATCGGTCTCCTGCTCTCTCTCGTCAGCGGCCTGCCTGGGACGTCCTCACCGAGGAGCGGGAGTTCCCGAGCGGGAGTTCGAGCGGCGTCCACATCCATCTCCTTCGACAGCCGGTTGCGTACCGCCGAAGCTACCACTCCTCTGAACAGAGTTCAACACTCTGAACGTAATACTCCCCCGAGTCAGCTCAAGACTGCGACGGCATCATCGGATTCTCCAGCCGACGCTCGAGCCCCTGCAGCTCCTCGACGATGCTGGCTCGCTGCACATCAGAGGTGGCGGCCGTGAGGAAGGTGCATCCAACTGCCAGCGCGGAAGACGTGTTCGCCCGCGGCGGCACCCGCACCGCGATGCCGGTGATCCCCGGGTGCACTTCGTTCTCGTCGACCGCATACCCACGCTCGCGGACCAGCCTCAGCTTGTCGAGGAGGTCATCGAGCGTGCGCACGCTCTGGGCGGTGCGGCGCGGGAACGCCTCCGCGTGGCTGAACCGGCGCGCCACCTCATCGTCAGGCAACGCGGCGAGGAGCGCATTCCCGACCGCGGTCGGCGCCGCGGGGAAGCGATCGCCGATGTTCGCGGTGAGCCGCAGCGGCGAGCGCCCCTCGTGCCTGGCGAGATAGACGACCTCGGTGCCGTCGAGCAGCGCGATCTGCACCACCTCATCGACGAGTGCAGGCGCGTCGGCGCAGTAGCGGTAGAACTCGTGCATCTCGTTGAAGGTGCGCAGGTACGCGCCGCCGAACTCGACGGTGCGATGACCGAGGATGTAGCCGCCGTCCCTCCGGTCGATCAGACCGGTCTGCTCGAGCACCAGACAGAGATTCGACGTGGAGGACTTCGCCGCCTCGAGCGTCCGTGCGATCTCGCTCAACGGCACCGGCCGACCGTACGCGTCAGCCAGGATCTCGAGGATGCGCACGCCCCGCGACAGCGCCGGCGCCGGATCTCTCTCCACTGGCGATTTCTCCGTCGGCATGATTCTCCCCTGCGATCGTCGTTGCTCGTCGCCGCGGACTGGCACGAGCGATGGGTGGGTCACCAGCCTGTCATGGCCAGTGCTTCAGTAGAACTCGTGCGTGTTCACGACGCTCGCCATCCGCTCGCCGTCGAGGAACCGTCCGGCATCCGCCGCGAAGCGCCGAGCGATACGCTCTTCCTCCTTCACGCTCAGGGCCGCAGTATGCGGGCTCACGAGCACATTCGGATGATTCCACAAGGCGGAGTCGACCTGGAGGGGCTCACGCTCGAAGACATCCAGCGCCGCGTACCCGACGCGTCCGCCGTCGAGCGCAGCCAACAACGCCTCCTCGTCGATCACGGACCCGCGACCGACGTTGACGAGGATGGTCCCCTCGCGGACCGTGTCGAGCACCTCTCGGCCGATCAGGTGATGCGTTGCCTCGGTGCCAGGCAGGGTCACGACGATCGCATCGACCTGCGCGGCCGCGTCACAGAGCTCTGCCATCGGAACGAGCCGATGGACGCCTTCGACGGGCTCCCCCGACCGCGTCGTGCCCCACACGCGAGCGCCGAGTGCACTGAAGCGCAGAGCGCACTCCGCTCCGATGCCGCCGAGACCGACGACCAGCACGGTCATCTCGTCGACCTGTCGCATCTCCCAACGATCCGGCCAGGTGCGGGTCGCCTGATCGGCCAGCAGACGAGGCAGTCCCTTCGCACCGGCGAGCACACCGAAGACGGCGAACTCCGCCAGTGGACCGCCGTGCACACCGGCGCTGGTGGTGAAGACCACCCGGTCGAGCGCCTCGCGGTCGAGTCCGGCGGCCTTCACAGTGCCTCCGCCGCCGGCCGCCGTCGTCATGACCCAGCGGAGCCCGGGATTCGCCTTGACGGTGCGCGCGAGCTGGGATGCGTCGACGTCCGGAATGCCGAAGAGCGCGTCGGCCGAGTCGACGAGTGCATCGAACGCCGACTGCTGCTCGGGGGTGCGCACGAAGTCGGGGTCTCCGGACCAGTCGGCCGGGCCGCGCATCGGAGGCAGCAGCGAGTGGTCGCGCACGACTTCCAACCGCGGCTCCAGCGTCTCGATCAATCGGCAGTGCTCCTCCGACAACGGCACTGCGACAACCACGCGCAACGTGTGCTCTTCGATGATCTCGTTCCCTCCTGTGCGGGCGCTTCCCTGCAGAACCACCGAGCCTATGTTCATCCTACTGAACGGTGTCCGAAGTGCTGAGCTATCGCTACCATGTCTGCATGACCTCTGCATTCGATGTCGTCGGTGTCGTCGGGCTCGGCGCCATGGGCGGTCCTGTCGCCCGACATCTCCTGTCGGCGCACGGCGACCTCGTGATCCACGCGCGCCGCCCCCAGCCCGAACTTCTGGCAGCAGGAGCGCGTTGGGCGGCGACACCGCGTGAGCTCGCCTCCGGCGTGGACGTGCTGCTCACGATGCTCCCTGACCTCCCCCAGCTCGAGGCGATGCTCGACGGGCCGGACGGTCTACTCGCCGGCGCAGGCGACCTGTTGATCCTGATCGGGTCCACCTCGTCCGCTCCTGCAGTGCGCGCATTGGCCGAACGCCTGCACGGCCAGACCGACGGTCGCGTCCGCGTCGTGGACTGCCCGGTGTCCGGCGGAGAGGATGGAGCGATCGCCGGCACGCTGTCGATCATGCTCGGCGGCACCGACGACGACGTCGCGATCGCCGCCGAGGTCCTCGCTCCGTGCGGCAGGCCGGTGCACCTCGGACCGCTCGGTGCCGGAGAGGTCGCCAAGGCGTGCAACCAGCTCGTGGTCTCGGCGACGATCCTGGCACTCGGCGAGGCCACCGTGCTCGCCGAGCGATCGGGTCTCGACCTCGACGCGCTCTGGTCACTGCTCGGCGGCGGCTACGCGGGATCTCGCCTGCTCGACTCCCGCAGGGAGAAGCTCGTCTCCGGCGACGACTCCCCCAGCGGGATCGCGCAATACATGGTCAAGGACCTCGGGTTCGCCGCGGACATCGCCGACGCCACCGGCACTGCTGCGATCCTGCTGCCGACGCTGCGCGCGGCCTTCGACGAGATCGTCGCCGACGGTCTCGGCGACCGCGACATCAGCGTCACCCGGCGCTTCATCGCGAACCGTGACACAGCGGCACCCTGAGCCTGCGCACAGCGATACTCTGAAACCACCACATCTTCACGATCGAGGAGCCATCTGTGCCCGAAGCATCAGCGAACATCGGAGTCGTCGGACTCGCCGTCATGGGGTCGAACCTCGCCCGCAACCTCGCCAGCCGCGAGGGGAACACGGTGGCGATCTTCAACCGCAGTCACGAGAAGACCCAGACGCTTCTCGACACGCACCCTGAAGCGGGGTTCATCCCGGCCAAGACGTACCAGGAGTTCGCGGACAGCCTGCAGAAGCCGCGCACCGCGATCATCATGGTCAAGGCCGGCGGCCCGACGGATGCCGTGATCGACTCGCTCGTCGAGGTCTTCGAGCCCGGCGACATCATCGTCGACGGCGGCAACGCCTACTTCCCCGACACCATCCGTCGCGAGAAGGCCGTCCGCGAGACCGGCATCAACTTCGTCGGCGCCGGCATCTCCGGTGGCGAGGAGGGCGCACTGCTCGGCCCGTCGATCATGCCCGGCGGCTCTGACGAGTCGTGGATCACGCTCGGCCCGATCCTGAAGTCGATCGCCGCGATCGCCGAGGGCGAGCCGTGTGTCACGCACGTCGGCCACGACGGCGCCGGCCACTTCGTCAAGATGGTGCACAACGGCATCGAATACGCCGACATGCAGCTGATCGCCGAGGCGTATGACCTGATCCGTCGCGGCACCGGCAAGACCCCGGCAGAGATCGCGGAGATCTTCGCCGAGTGGAACCGCGGCGAGCTCGAGTCCTACCTGATCGAGATCACCGCAGAGGTGCTCCGCCAGATCGACGCGTCCACCGGGGAACCGCTCGTCGACGTGATCCTCGATCAGGCCGGCGCGAAGGGCACCGGCGCCTGGACCGTGCAGACCGCGCTCTCGCTCGGTGTCCCGGTCTCCGGCATCGCCGAGGCGACGTTCGCCCGCTCGCTGTCCTCTCACCCCGAGCAGCGCGCCGTGTCGCGCGACCTGCCCGGCCCCGAGGAGGAGTTCTCGGTCGAGGACACCGATGCGTTCATCGAAGACGTCCGTCTCGCGCTCTACGCCTCGAAGATCGTCGCGTACTCGCAGGGCTTCGACGAGATCCGTGCCGGTGCTGCCGAGTACGACTGGAACATCGACCTCGGTGCGATCTCGAAGATCTGGCGCGGCGGCTGCATCATCCGCGCCCAGTTCCTCAACCGCATCGCCGACGCGTACGCCGAGACCCCGGACCTGCCGGTGCTGCTCACCGCTCCGTACTTCACCGAGGCCATCACGCGCGCCCAGGCGCCGTGGCGTCGCGTCGTGATCGCGGCGGCCGAGGCCGGCATCCCGGCACCCGCGTTCTCCTCCTCGCTGTCGTACTACGACGGCATCCGCGCCGACCGGCTGCCCGCCGCCCTGGTGCAGGGACAGCGCGACTTCTTCGGCGCGCACACCTACAAGCGCATCGACAAGGAAGGCACGTTCCACACCCTGTGGTCCGGCGACCGCACCGAGATCGAGGCCGAGGACACGCACTGACCTCGCGCTGACAACAGAGGGGCCCGGCGGATGCTGCCGGGCCCCTCTTCGTGTGCAGCATGTGCGCTCAGCGCGTGATGTCCTGCACCGTGCCCTTGCTCAAGCGCAGGCGCCGCGTCGCCCGCCGCGCGACCGCTGAGTCATGCGTCACCATGATCACGGTGATCCCCTCAGCGCACAGCGCCTGCAGCAGCGTCAGGATCTCGTCGCGCATGCTCTCGTCGAGGTTGCCCGTCGGCTCGTCCGCGAGCAGCACACGAGGGCGCTTCACGATCGCGCGTGCGATCGCCACGCGCTGCTGCTGGCCACCGGAGAGCTCGGTCGGCAGGTGGTCGCCACGATCGGCGAGTCCCACGTGCTCGAGCGCGTCGGCGACCCTGGTCCGGCGCTCCGACTTGTCGAGCCGCATCGGCTCGAGCGCCATGTTCACGTTCTCCGCTGCCGTCAGCGTTGGGATCAGGTTGAACGCCTGGAAGACGAACCCGATCTCCTCCGCCCTGATCCGGGAGAGCTCCTTCGCCGACGCGGATGCCAGCTCGGCTCCGTTGAGTCGAAGCGATCCGGTGGACGGAGAGTCCAGCGCCCCGAGCATCTGCAGGAGCGTCGACTTGCCGCCGCCGGTCGGACCCTGGATCGTGACGAACTCGCCGGGCATGATCTCCAGATCGACGCCGGTGAGCGCCTTCACGGTCCTGCCCTTCTGCGCGTAGGTGCGCGTGACGCCGACGGCGCGATAGAGCGGCGAGCCGTCATGGTCCGGCTGAGCGGTCTGCGTGGGATCTGTCATGGTCATGTCGTTCTCCTTCTGGTCGTCTGCTCTAGTCGTCTCTGCGGTGCTCATGCGACGGATCGCAACGCTTCAGCGGGACTGAGCCGCGCTGCGCGCCATCCGCCGAACGCTCCGGCGACGAGCCCGCCGAGCACCGCGAGGCCGACGGCCGCGACCAGCACCCAGAGGGTGAACGGCGCCTGGAGCACGATGTCTGCTGCCTGAGTGGTCTGGAGCATCGGGCCTCCGCCGCCGCTCGGCCCTCCGCCCACGCCACCGCCTGCCGCGCCCTGGCCGGCAGTGGCAGCACCGGCGGCCACGGTCGGACGCACGAGGTTGATCACGATGATCCCGGCGATGCCGAGCACGAGGCCGACTGCGCCACCGATCAGCCCCTGCACCATGGACTCACCGGCGACCTGCCGCACGACACGTCCGTTGGACCAGCCGATCGCCTTGAGCGTGCCGAACTCGCGGGTGCGTCGCGAGACGCCCGAGAGCGTCAGCAGCACCGAGAGGAGCACCGCGACGGCGAGCACGATGATCGAGAGCCAGGTGCCGAGGTTCGTGATGAGTGAGGTGGCGCTCGACAGCGATCCGGAGACGCTAGAGGCGAGCTCTGCCTGCGAGGTCACGGTGGCGTCCGGGAGCTCGTCGGCGAGCGCGGTCTGCACTGCCTCGATGGATGCGGCGGAATCTGCCTGCACGTACACGGTGGAGATGACGTCGTCGACGCCGGCGAGCTGCTGCGCCGTGTCGAGCGGGAGGTACACGTTCGCGGCGGTGTCGGCCTCGTCCGAGGTGGAGGCGAGGATGCCGACGACCTCGACGTCGGATCCGGCGACGTCGATCGAATCGCCGACGGCGATCTCGTTCGTGCTTGCGTAGGTGCTGTCGACGAGCGCGACCAGTGCACCGGCGTCGTCGGCGTCGAGCGCGCGACCGTCGGTCACCGACGTCGAGGCGAGCGGGCCGATCGCGGTCGCCGCCGGGTCGATGCCGAGCACGCTGAAGGAGTCGACCCCGAAGTCTCCGCCGCCGCCCTGTCCGCCCTCCGGCGGCGTCTGGCCCTGCTCGGGCGCTGCACCCTCGGTGCCGTCCTGTTGGCCGAAGCCGCCGCTGGGCAGCTCGCCCGAGAACGTCGAGTTGGTCAGGCTGAGCGCTCCCGATGCCGCCGAGACGCCATCCGTCGACGCGACCGTGTCGACCGCCGATGCGTCGAGGGTGCCGCGCATGAGGTCGGTCATGAGCGTCGACTGGTTGAGTGTCGTGGTGTCGCCGTCGGTCTCGCCGGCGTCCGCGTCGAACTGGAAGCGCTGCCCGCCGCCCTCGCCCGGCTCTGCCGCTGCACCGGTGACCGTGAGGTCGGTACCGACCCCGTAGACGGACTCGAGTGCCTGCGCCTGGGCGTCGCGCACGCCGGCGGTGAGCGCGTTGACGATGATCACGAGCGCGATCGCGATCGCGAGGCCGATCGCGACGATCATCGTCTGCTTCTTGCGGCCGGCGAGCTCTCGCCGTAGATATGTCCCGAACATCTCTCTCCCTCTGTCGCGCACATCGCGAACGGGATCGACGCTAGGGAGCGTCCATATGCGAGATCGAGGGGCCGCTGATGAGGAGGCTATGGATGGTCGCCGTCGCAGTCAGCGCCCTGGATCGCGGCGACGAAGTCACGTGCTCGCGCGGCGCGCAGCGTCGACCGACCGGCATCCGCTCATCAGGAGCGCCGGTAGCGTCGTGACGAGCGACCCCGCACGCAGAGGAAGGCATACGATGGCACAGGAGCAGCCTGAGGAGATGACGGAGTATTCACTGAGTGAGCTCCTGGTACCCGCGCCGGCGCCGGTCGAACCCGAGGACTTCGATGCGTTCTGGCGAGCGACGTTCGACGAGTTCGGTGCCGGCCCGGTCGCCTGGCGACTCGAGCGCGAGCTCGCCACCACCGATGCGCATCGGATCACCGAGATCCGCTTCGACTCCTCCGCGGGCGAGCAGGCCGTCGCCTACGTGATGGTCCCGCACGCGTCGCATGCCGTCCGCCGCGGCCTGGTCGTCGGCCACGGCTACGGCGGACGCACCGGGCCCGATCTCGACCGCGTCCCCGTGGACACCGCCGCGATCTTCCCCTGCGCGCCAGGCACCCACACCGGCGTGCGCGGCCGCTTCCCCGCGAACCCGGACGAGCACGTGCTCGCCGGCATCGAGCATCGCGACACGTACTCGCACCGCTTCGCGGCCGCAGACCTCTGGCGCGCTGCGACCGTGCTCCTCGAGATCGCCCCCGCGGCATCCGATGCCCTCGACTACAGCGGCGGGAGCTTCGGCGGCGGGATCGGAGCGCTCGCCCTCCCCTGGGACACGCGGTTCCGCCGCGCCGCGCTCGACGTGCCGAGCTTCGGCGACCACTCGATCCGCCTCAGCCGTCGGTGCACCGGCAGCGGCGAGGCGGTGCGACAGCATCTGCGCACCCATCCCGAGGCGCGCAGCGTGCTCGCCTCCTACGACGCTGCGACCGCCGCCCGGCGCCTGCGGATCCCGACGCACGTGTCGGCGGCGGTGCTCGATCCGGCCGTCGATCCCCGCGGGCAGTTCGCCGTCTACCACGCACTCCCCTTCGATCGGCGGCTCAGCGTGCGGGCCTGCGGGCATCTCGACGGCGAGATCGGTCAGCTGACCGATCGACTCGCGCTGCAGGACGGCATCGACTTCCTCGCGTTGCCAGATGATCGGCTGGCTGACCACCTGGCGCATCCCGATTTCACAGACAAGCCATAGCTGATTCCATAGACATCACATAGGAGATTCCGCAGAATAGGGACATGAGCAACGATCTCCCCGAACTGCGCCGCCCCGACGGCTCGCCCCTGCGCATCCTCGCCGTCGACGACGAGCAGATGCTCACCGATCTCCTCGCCATGGCGCTGCGCATGGAAGGCTGGGAGGTGCGCACCGCATCCTCCGGCATGGAAGCCCTGCAGGTTGCACGTGAGTTCGAGCCCGACGCCCTCGTGCTCGACATCATGATGCCCGACCTCGACGGCATGGCGGTGCTGAAGCGACTGCGCGAAGCCGGCAGCCTGGTGCCGGTGCTCTTCCTCACGGCGAAGGATGCCGTCGGCGACCGAGTCGCCGGCCTCACCGCCGGCGGCGACGACTACGTCACCAAGCCTTTCAGCCTGGAAGAGGTGATCGCGCGCCTCCGCGCCATCATCCGTCGCACCGGCCATGCCATGGCCGACGACGGTCAGTCGATCCTGCGGGTCGCCGACCTCAGCCTCAACGAGGACAGCCACGAGGTCATGCGCGACGGCACCGAGATCGACCTCACCGCAACCGAGTTCGAGCTGCTCAGGTACCTGATGCGCAATGAACGACGAGTGCTGTCGAAGGCGCAGATCCTCGACCGCGTGTGGAGCTACGACTTCGGCGGCAAGTCGTCCGTCGTCGAGCTGTACATCTCATACCTGCGCAAGAAGATCGACGCCGGACGCACCCCGCTGCTGCACACCGTCCGCGGCGTCGGATACATGATCAAGGCACCGCAGTGAGCGCACCCGCGATGACGCGGCGGCCCATGAGCCTGCAGACACGGCTGATGACCGCCGTGATCGGGTTCGTGTCGCTGATCCTCGTGATCGTCGCGGTGATCACCAGCGCCCTGCTGACCAGCACCATGGAGCGGCAGCTCGACGAGCGGCTGTACAACCAGCTGCGAGCGCTCACCACGGTCGTGGAGAAGTTCCCGCCCAATCTGGCCACAGCTGAGAACATCCTCAATGGGCCAGTGTCTCAAGCACCGCCCGGATTGCTCTTCCTCGTCGCCAACCAGGTCACCGGCACGAGCGGCGCTCGATTCTCGAACACGGATGAGTACCTCAGCGGCACCACCGAGAACCTCACGAACGCGCAGCTCTCGCAGATCGCCGCGGCACTCAACGGGAACCACGTCGCGAATGTCACGATCGACGGCGTCGGCTCCTATCGGGTCGCCATCACATCGACGGCAGGCAGCGTCGCCGTCGTGGCCGGTCTCCCCCGCGACGAGATCCAGAACCAGCTCACGACGCTGCTCACCGTGATCACCCTGGCCACGCTCGGCGGGCTGATCCTGCTCGCGCTCACCACCGCCATCACGATCCGCCTCAGCCTGAAACCGCTGCGCGCGGTCGCCGCCACCGCGATGCGGGTCGCCAACCAGCCGCTCGATCGCGGCGAGGTGACGATCACCGAGCGGATCCCGGCATCCGAGGCAGACCCTCGCACCGAGACCGGTCTCGTGGGCGCCTCTCTGAACACGCTGCTCGATCACGTCAACACTTCGCTCGCGGCGAGACAGAAGAACGAGGAGCGGATGCGACGCTTCGTCGCCGATGCCAGCCATGAGCTCCGAACGCCGCTCGCGTCGATCCGCGGATACTCCGAGCTGTCGCTGCGCGCGATCAGCATGCAGCCGCCCGCCGAGGCCCTCGAGGGCACGACCACGTCGCTCGAGCGCATCCAGGCCCAGTCGCTGCGGATGACGCGGCTGGTCGAGGATCTCCTGCTGCTCGCCCGCCTCGACGAGGGCCGAGAGCTCGTGTACGGCACGGTGGATCTCGCACAGCTCGCGCTCGAGGGGCTCTCGGACGCTCGCCCCACCGCGATCGACCATGAGTGGGCGATCGAGGTGCCGGATGAGCCGGTGGTGATCGTCGGCGACGCAGGGCGCATGCACCAGGTGGTCGCGAACCTGCTGGCCAACGCCCGCACGCACACGCCTCCGGGTACGGTCATCACGCTCACCGTGAGCCAGGAAGACGGCGAGGCCGTGCTGCGGGTGCACGACAATGGTCCAGGCATCGATCCTGGGGTGCGCGACGAGCTGTTCGCCCGCTTCGCCAGGGCCGACACCTCGCGCGCCCGCCAGACCGGCGGCACCGGTCTCGGCCTCGCGATCGTGAAGGCCATCGTCGAGGGGCACGGCGGCGAGATCACGGTCGCCAGCGAGCCCGGCGACACGACGTTCACGGTGCGGCTGCCGATCAACCCGGCTGCCGTCCCCGAAGCATCCGCTCCGGAGGCCTGAATCCCCGCACCCGAGTCTGAGTCCCCGGGTCGTGCCTGAGTCCCCGGGTCGCTCCTCCACGTCTGTTCCGCGTCTCACCACGGACGCCTCGTATGGAGAAGTTCGGGATGCAGGGAGAATCTCGCCGATTCTCCCTGCATCCGTGAATCGTCCTTGCATCGTGAGCGCGAGCTCGTCACCGAACCGCATGGGCACGCACGAGAGCCGCGCGGATCGCCGCGACGACTCGCGGCCAGTCGTTGAGGATCATGGCGTAGTCGAAACGCAGTGTCTCGTATCCCAGAGCGGATGCCGATGCATCTCGTTGCAGGTCACGGTGGCGACTGGCGGTCCCATCGTGGTGCTCGGCTCCGTCCGCCTCGAGAATGAGCACGCCGGCGATCACGAAGTCGACCCTCCCCACGGTCGGAATCGCCACCTGGCAGTCCAGCCGGATGCCGAGCAGGTGCAGCCGCAGGCGGAGCAGCGACTCCAGCCCGCTGTCGGCGTCACGACGTGCGATGTCAACCAGCCATCTGGCACGTGCAGGCAATCGTGCGCGCAGCTGAGCCGGTGAGCCGAGCTTCCGCTGGCGCAACGCGGATTCGAGCGCGGTGAAGAAGGCCTCGTCGCCATGACAGCGATAGACGTGGAGCAGTACCTCCGCCAGCGGCGCGAGCCCCAGCATCGTCTGCCCCTCGTGCCAGTGGCTGACGCACCCGCAGTCAGTGTGGTGCACGCGTCCGCCGGCGCCGAGCCAGACGTGGAGCGCGACGTCGTCGACGAGCGTCCACACACCGTGCATCCGCAGCGCGGTGGAGCAGGTCACCGCTCCACCGTGGGCTGCCGCGAGCACCAGCTCCGGGGCGGTCGTCGCCGTGACGAGCACGCCTGCCCGCACTCGCACGACGGTTCCATCGCGCACGGACGCCATGAGCATCCGTCGGGTGACGCCGAACTGCTGAAGCCGAGCCGCGCGCATGACGCCGCCCTGATGATCGATGATGTTCGCGGGTGCCAGCATCCGATCATCTTTCAGGGTCGGCACCTCCGGCCCCGGCCATGCAGACGTGATCTGTGGACCCGCTGCTCACATCCCTATCCGTGCAGACAGAGACGCGCGTCCGCCCTGCATGGAGATGTCACGGATGCAGGGAGAATCCGACGATCCCGTCCTGCAGCCCGCACATCTCCCTGCACGGCGAACAGGTCGGATGCCGCATCGGATGCCGCCCCGCCGCCGGCGTCAGTGGCCCGCGCCCGCCGCGCCCCGCGTCAGTACCCGGCGAAGGCGTCGGTCGTCAGGCCGTGGGCCTTCTGCAGCGCGGGGGCGAGGTCGGCGATCAGCCGCGGCGGCCCGGAGATGAACGCGTGGCGCGAGCCGAGATCGGGCACGGTGCGTTCGAGGCCGTCCGCATCGAGTCGCACTCCCCCGGCCCACATCCAGTGCGCCGGCAGGTCGGCCGGCTCGTCACGGGTGAAGACGACGGTCCGCACGCCGGTCGCGGCGAGCTCGTCTCGGAAGGCCAGCTCGTTCGCCTCCGCTGCGACGTAGACGAGCACGATGTCTCGCTGCTCGCCCGTCGCCTGCAGCTGCCGCAGCTGCGACACGAACGGCGTCACGCCGATCCCGGCCGCCACCATGAGCACCGGCGTCTCGGCTCGGGGCAGGACGAAGTCGCCCCAGGTACCGGTCACCACGAGCGTCGCACCTGGCTCCGCCGCCGCGAGCGCCCGCTTGTAGCTCGACGGATGCTGCTGGTTGCCGTTCTTGTACGCGATGCGCAGCGTGGGAAGGTCTGCCGGCGCCGAGACGATGCTGAACTCGCGGCGCGTGCCGCGGGCATCCGCACGGCGATGCGGCACGTCGAGCTCGAGGTACTGCCCAGGCAGGAACGCGAGCTTGCCCTTGGCCCGGAACGTCAGCTCCTGCGCGGTCGGCGTCACGAACGCACGGCGCTCCAGCACGAGCCGCACCGAGCCGCGCAGCGCGAAGGCGAACGCGAGCAGGTTGCCGATCAGCAGTGCGCGCTCCTGGCCGAGCGTGAAGAGACCGGCGACCGAGATCGGCCATCCGGCGAGCACGCCGACGAGCGCCGCGACCGAGAACTGCTGCCAGCGACGCGGCGGCAGGGTGAGCGGCTCCGAGAGCATGAACACGCCGAGGAAGAGGAACGGCGACTGGAGCAGCGCGAACTGCGCCGCGGTGCCGAAGTCGAACGCGATGTCGAACTGCTGCGACTGCACGAGCTGCCGCACCACCGAGGTGACGAACGCGACGCCGAGGAACAGCAGCACGACCCGCACCTTCTCGGTGCGCCACAGCACGGCAAGGCCGAGCAGCAGCACCGGCACGAACAACGACGGCGTCCCCACCCACCACGAGGCCGACGTGCCGAGCCATTCGAACGCGCCGAACGATCCGAGGATCGACACGAAGGCGGCGCCGAAGGCAGCGGGGTTGAGGATGTGGCGTCCACGCCAGGCGATCAGGTACTTCGACAGGCTCGCCACGGCACCCGCCACCGCGAGCCCGAGGAGCGTCGTCGGCTCGAGGCCGGGGCGCAGCACGAAGAGCAGGATGAGCGCTGTCACGAGCGACGACTCGATACGCCACGGCAGCCGCAGCAGGCGTTGCGCCGCGGCATCGACCGCGGAGATCACGACCGCGAGCACGACGAACGTGACGACGATCTCGAGCGGTGCAGGCGAGACGATCACCCCGAGCGTCGAGAGCACGAACGCGATCGCCGCGAGCGCGAGGAGCGCGAACAGCACCAGGCGGTACATCGACAGGGCCCCGAGCAACGCCAGGACTCGCTGACGCGCGGCGGTGAATACGGTGATCACGGTGTCGCTCTTCTCTCGTGGTGCTTCTGGTGTGCTGGTTGTGCTGACTCAGCGTCGCGGGGCTGCGCCGGCCAGGAACAGCTCGGCGGTGCATCCGGGCGAGCGCTGCACTCGGCCATCGGTCGACATGCGCACCCACTCGGCGCCCCAGTCAGCGGCGAGCTCGGGTCCGCCATCGAAGAACAGCGCGGTGGCGACGGCATCCGCCCGCATCGCGTCAGGGGCGAGCGCCCAGGTCGCGGCCCAGGTCCGCACCGGCACGCCGGTGCGGGCATCGAGCACGTGATGCAGTCCGTCGCCCCAGGCCCGTCGGTTCGTCGCCGAGGCGCACAGCGCGCCGTCCTGCACCGTGAAGACGCCGATCGCCCTGGTCGAGTCATATGGATGCTCGAGGGCGACCCGTGCAGCGGCTCCGCGGAAGCGCATGTCGCCACCGGCATCCACCACCACGTCGCCGGGAACCCCGGCGAGGGCCGCGAACACGAGGTCGACGAGGCGTCCCTTGCCGAGTGCTCCGACGTCGAGCAGTGCAGGAGCGGATGCCACGGCGCCCGCGTCATCCCACGAGAGCCGTTCCTGCCACGCGAGGGGTGCCGCCACCGGGTTCGCCGCGACGAGCGAGTAGCCAGCGTCGTAGCCGAGGGCTTCGAGGCTCTCGGCGACGAGCGGGTTGACTGCGCCTGCGGTCGCGGCGGAGAGCTCGCGATACGCGTCGAGCATCGGCGCGGCATCCGGAGAGCTGAGCGCACCTCCCGATCGCCCGAGTCTCGTCACATCGGAGTCGTCACGGAACCGCGACCACTCCCGATCGAACCGCTCGATCTCGGCCGTCACGGCTGACCGCACCTCGGCGGTCAGCTCGGACGGGCTCTCGATCTCCCAGCGGGTGCCGATCGCGTCGAACTGCCAGGTCGCCATGGTCGGGCGTCAGGCGGCAGCCTGCTCCTTGATCGACTCGACGGCGGTGTTGAACCCGCCACTGGTGAGCGAGGAGCCGGCGACGCGGGTCACGTTCAGGTCGTCGATCGACTTGCCGACGACCTCGGCGGCGATGCCGTCGATGAACTCGCTCTGATAGCGAGTCGTCTCGGGAGCCTTCGGATCGCCGGTCACCTCGACGTCGGTCACGACACCGTCGGCGAGGGTCAGCGTGACCGAGATCTCCTCGACCGTCTCGGGCGTCTGGTACGAGCCGTCAGCGGTGTAGGTGCCGTCCTTGTAGTCGCTGGCAGCGGCATCCGATCCGGAGCTGGTGTCGCTGGATTCGGTGCTCGTGCTCGTTCCGGTGTCTCCGGTGCTGGAGGTGGCTCCGGCGTCTGCGGTGCCGGAGCATCCGGCCAGGACGAAGAGTCCTGCGATGCCGACGATCGCGGAGCTCTTGCGGACAGCGGTCGGTACGGTTGTGCGGATCATGGTGGTCCTCCGGCTCTGTTCGGGACAACGGTATGTCGTTGACTCGACCGTAGGGACTCGTCCTATGCGCGGGCTGTGCTCACGCGATGCGTTTCTTAGGCGTCGCCGCCGAACATGCTCGTGACCGAGCCGTCCTCGAAGACCTCGTGGATCGCGCGGGCCAGCAGCGGGGCGATCGGCAGGATCGTCAGGCTGTCCCAGCGACGCGACTCGGTGAGGGGGATCGTGTCGGTGATGACGACCTCGTCGATCGAGGCGTCCTGCAGACGCTCGGATGCCGGGTCGCTGAAGATCGCGTGCGTCGCCGCGACGATGACGCGGTGCGCGCCGGCAGCCTTGAGTGCCTGCGCAGCCTTGACGATCGTGCCGCCGGTGTCGATCATGTCGTCGACCAGCAGGCAGGTGCGTCCCTCGACCGTGCCGACGATCTCGTGCACCGAGACCTGGTTGGCGACCTTCGGGTCGCGGCGCTTGTGGATGATCGCAAGCGGGGCGCCGAGGCTGTCGGACCAGGTGTCGGCCACGCGGACGCGGCCCATGTCGGGCGAGACGACCGTGAGGATCTCGCGGTCGGCAGGGCTGAGGGTGCGCTTGAAGTAGTCCAGCAGCACGGGCTTGGCGAAGAGGTGATCGACGGGGCCGTCGAAGAATCCCTGGATCTGCGCGGCGTGCAGGTCGACGCTCATGACGCGATCGGCACCGGCGGTCTTCAGCAGGTCGGCGACGAGGCGGGCGCTGATCGGCTCGCGTCCACGGCCCTTCTTGTCCTGACGCGAATACGGATAGTAGGGGGCGACGACGGTGATCCGCTTCGCCGATGCGCGCTTGGCGGCATCGATCATGATGAGCGTCTCCATGAGCCACTCGTTGACCGGCTCGCCGAACGTCTGGATGAGGAAGAGGTCGCAGCCGCGGATCGACACCTCGAAGCGCGCGTAGATCTCACCGGAGGCGAAGGTCCGGTGCTCGGTCGGGGCGATCTCGGTACCGAGGGATGCCGCCACATCGGCGAGCAGCTGCGGGTGCGAGCGTCCACCGGCGACGACCAGCCGCTTCTTCGTCTTCGCGACGAGACCGGGGGCGATGCCGTTGTCGCGATCCAGTTCGACCGTCTTCTTCTTGCGCGCCATGGTTCGCCTATTCCGCCGATCGTTCCTTGGCTGCGGCGTCCGCCGCACCCGTTCCTGCTCTGTTCTTCTCGACCCAGCCGTCGATGTTGCGCTGAGGCGCGACGGTCATGGCCAGAGCTCCGGCTGGGACGTCTTTTCGGACGACGGCACCGGCGCCGGTCTTCGCGCCAGCACCCAGCCTAACGGGCGCGACGAGGGTCGTGTGCGAGCCGGTGTGCACCTCGTCGTCGATGACCGTCCGGTGCTTGTTGACGTCGTCGTAGTTCGCCGTGATGGTGCTCGCGCCGAGGTTCACGCCGCGGCCGATGGTGGCGTCGCCGACGTACGAGAGGTGTGGCACCTTGCTGCCCTCGCCGATCTCGGCGTTCTTGGTCTCGACGTAGGCGCCGATCTTGCCCCTCGCCCCCAGCACGGTGCCTGGGCGGAGGAACGAGAACGGTCCGACCGTGGCCTCCGCTCCGATCACGGCGAGCGTCGCGTCGGTGCGGCGGACGATCGCGTCCTCCCCCACCTCGCAGTCGACGAGCGTGGTGTCGGGGCCGATGATGGCGCCCTCCGCGATCGTGGTGGCGCGCAGGATGTGCGTGTTCGGCAGCACCGTGACATCGGGGGCCAGGGTCGCGTCGTCGTCGATCCAGGTGGTCGCCGGGTCGATGACCGTGACGCCCTCGAGCTGCCAGCGCTTGACGATGCGGGCGTTGAGCAGGCGGCCGACCTCGGCGAGCTGCGCCCGGTCGTTCACGCCGTACGTGACCGTGACGTCGGAGACGACGGATGCCGCGACGCGGTCGCCGTCGCGACGGAGGAGTCCTGGCACGTCGGTGAGGTACATCTCGCGCTGCGCGTTGTCGACGCCGACCTCGGGCAGATAGGTACGCAGCGTCGCCGCGCGGAACACGTACATGCCGGCGTTGATCTCGCGGACCGCTGCCTCGTCGTCGGTCGCGTCCTTCTGCTCGACGATGCGGTCGACGCCGCCGTCGGCATCGCGGATGACCCGCCCGTATCCGCGAGGATCGTCGACCACGGCCGTCATCAGCGTGGCCGGCGCCCCGGAGGCGCGGTGTGCGGCGAGGAACGCGGAGAGCGTGTCGGCATCCGCCAGCGGGCAGTCGCCGGACAGCACCAGCACATCGCCGTCGAACTCGGCCGGGAGCGCGTCGACCGCGACCTGCACGGCCCGTCCGGTGCCAGGCACGTCGTCCTGGTCGATAAACACGGCGTTCGGGTAGTCCTCGGTCAGGGCGGCGACGACCTGGTCGCGCTCGTGGCGCACCACGACCTCGATGTGGGCGGCGCTGAGGCGCCCTGCGGTGGTCAGGACGTGTCCGACGAGGGGCCGCCCGCCGATCGCATGGAGGACCTTCGGCAGGCGCGACTTCATGCGAGTGCCTTGGCCCGCTGCGAGGATGATGATGGCGAGATTGTTCTCTGTCATGCTCCGCCGCCAGGACTCGAACCTAGACCTCACAGCTCCAAAGGCTGTCGTGCTGCCATTACACCACGGCGGACCGCGCGTCCGTGAGGACGCCACCGGTCAATTCTGCCACGCCCGCGGTCCCCGACCCGGCGCAGCGACGAAACCCGCGCAGCCGTCGTCATCCGCGCGAAACACGGCGCGGAGATGATGGACCAGTGGACACCGTGATCGAACGCATCGAGACCGCCGAGCCGGAACTGGCGGCCTTCCTCCTCGCACACCACGAGGACATGGCGGGCACCGCGCCGCCGGAGAGCCAGCACGCGCTGCCCTTCGAGCGTCTGCTCACGCCGGGCGTCCGATTGTTCGCCACGCTGGAGGGCCGACGTCCGATCGCGACCGGCGCACTCGCAGCGGTCGAGGACGGGCACGAGGAGCTCAAGTCGATGCGCACCGATCCGGCGCAGCGCGGGCGCGGGCTCGCGCGGGCGATGCTCGAGTTCCTGATCGCGGATGCCGTCGCCCGCGGCATCCGCCGGATCTCCCTCGAGACCGGAAGCATGGACTTCTTCCTCCCGGCTCGCCGCCTGTACGCCGGCGCGGGATTCGAGGAGTGCGAGGCGTTCGGCCGTTACCTCCCTGACCCGCTCAGCACCTTCATGACGCTGTCGCTCGACGACACCGCCGTCGCCTGAGCACTCCCGCACTCCCGCGCACGCGATAATGAACGGATGAGCGCAACGGACGAGGTCGATCGGATCGTCGGCGCGTGGAACACGCAGCGTCCCGATCTCGACTTCTCGCCGCTCGAGGTGCTGTCGCGCATGGACCGGCTGTCGCGTCACCTGGACCGCGCACGACGCGACGTCTTCCGCCGCAGCGACCTGGAGCCGTGGGAGTGGGACGTCCTGTCGGCGCTGCGCCGCGCGGGTGCCCCGTTCCAGCTGTCCCCCAAGCAGCTGCTGCAGCAGACCCTCGTGTCGAGCGGCACCATGACGAACCGCATCGACCGGCTCGTCGGCCGCCGGTTCGTGCGGCGCGAGGCCGACCCGGGCGACGGGCGCAGCGTGCTCGTGACGCTCACCGACGACGGCAGGATCAGGGTGGATGCCGCGATCACGCGCCTCGTCGATGTCGAGGCCGATCTGCTGCAGGCGCTCTCCCGCGCCGACCGCGACCGGCTGGCTGGGCTGCTGCGCAAACTCAGCCTCAGCTTCGACTCGTGAGCGTCGACTGATGGGCATGCCCTCTCCACTCCCCGTCCGTGACGGTGTCGGAGCGACGCGCCTGCGCGTGCCCCTGTCGGGTCCGTGGCCCACGGTGGCTGCGTACATGACCGAGCGCTTCTTCCACCTCGACCCGGATCAGCTCCTGCAGCGCTTCCACCGCGGAGAGGTCGTGGCTCGCGACGGGCGCCCCCTCGCCGGCGACACTCCCCTCGGCGTCGAGGAGTTCATCTGGTACTACCGGGATCCGCCGATCGACAGGCACATCCCGTTCGAGATCGAGATCCTGCATCAGGACGAGCATCTCGTCGTCATCGACAAGCCGCACTTCCTGCCGACGATTCCCGGCGGCAAGTTCCTGCAGAACTCAGCGCTCATCCGGCTGCGTCGCCTCCTCGGCAACGACGAGCTCGCGCCCATCCACCGCCTCGATCGGGCGACTGCCGGCCTGCTCATGTTCTCGGCGCGCCCGGCGACGCGCGGCGCGTATCAGCTGCTGTTCGAGAACCGCGAGGTGCACAAGGTGTACGAGGCGGTGTCGGCGCTGCCGCACGGCTGGGACCCAGCGCATCCCGCGCTCGATGGTCGGCCGTTCCCGATCGTCTACCGCAACCACATCCGCAAGGATCGCGGCGAGTTGCGGGTGCAGGTCGACGATGTGCGCGAGCCCAATGCCGAGACGCTGATCGAGTTCCTGCAGGCCGACGACCGAGTCGTGCACACACTCCTGCGCCCGCACAGCGGCAAGATGCATCAGCTGCGAGTGCATCTGGCAGCGCTCGGCGTCGGCATCCTGAACGACCCGTTCTACCCCGAACTGCGCGGAGAGCTGCCGGACGACTTCGACCACCCCATGCAGCTGCTCGCACGGGAGCTGCGCTTCACCGATCCGATCAGCGGAGCGGATCGCGTGTTCACCACGACCCGCTCCCTGCAGGAAGCTCCCCTCAGCGGCGCATGATCTTGCGCGCGAGCGTCGTGCCGAGCAGCTGCACGAAGTGCACGAACACCACGATCAGCACGATCGCCGCCCACATCACGACCGGCTCGAACTGCCGGAAGCCGTAGATCTGCGCGAAGGCGCCGAGTCCGCCGCCGCCGATGAGACCGGCCATCGCGGTCATGTCGATCAGTGCGACGACGATGAACGTGTAGCCGAGGATGAGCGGTCCGAGCGATTCGGGGATCGCGACCGTGAACAGGATGCGCCAGGGGCCAGCACCCATCGAGCGGGCCGCCTCGATCACGCCGGGCGAGACCGAGACGAGATGCTGCTCGACGATGCGTCCGATCGCGAACGCCGCGGCGAGTCCGATGATGAACGCGCCGGCCGTGGTGCCGATCCCGACACCGACCACTGCACGCGCGAACGGCTGAGCCACAGCCATGAAGATCACGAACGGGATCGGACGGAAGAAGTTCACGGCGAGGTTCGCGATCGTGGACACGACGGCGTTCTGCAGCAGCCCGCCGCGGCGCGTCACGTACAGGATGATGCCGATCAGGAGTCCGAGCACACCGCCGAGGACGAGCGCGAACGAGGTCATGTAGAGGGTCTCGAGCGCTGCGGCCCAGAACTCCGGGCCGAGTTCGATCAGACGATCCATCAGCGGGTCTCCTCTCGGGCGATCTCGGTGACGTCGACGCGTTCGCCGATCGAGGCGAGGGCGCGATCGATCTCGGCACTGTCTCCGCGGATCGCGAGCGTCAGGTGACCGAAGGCACGGCCGCGGATGTCGTTGATGCCGCCGAACACGAGCTCGAAGTCGAGCCCGGCTGCGGCGAGGTCGAGGAACACCTGCGCCTGCGAGGAGTCGCCGTCGCGGAACGACAGCGTGACGATGCGCCCCTGGTGCCGTTCCCGGAGCACCGCGAGTTCAGCCGGCGAGGGGATGCCCTTCACGACCGTGCCGACGAAGCGCTGCGACGCCGGGTTCTGCGGCGCCGAGAACACGTCGAACACGTCGCCTTGCTCGATCACGCGTCCGCGCTCCATCACCGCCACCTTGGTCGCGATGGTCTGGATCACGTCCATCTCGTGCGTGATGATGACGATCGTCACGCCCTGCTCCTGATTGACCCGCTTGAGCAGGTCGAGCACCTCGTGCGTGGTCTGCGGGTCGAGCGCACTGGTCGCCTCGTCGGCGAGCAGGATCGCGGGCCCGGTGGCGAGCGCACGTGCGATGCCGACGCGCTGCTTCTGTCCGCCGGAGAGCTGCTCCGGGTAGGCCTTCGCCTTGTCCGCCAGGCCGACGAACGACAGCAGCTCGGTGACCCGCGCCTCGATGTCGGCCTTCTTCCAGCCGGCGAGCGTGAGCGGGTAGGCGATGTTGGCCTTCACGCTCCGCGAGGAGAACAGGTTGAACTGCTGGAAGATCATGCCGATCCCACCGCGGACGCGGCGCAGCTCGCTCTCCTTGAGAGCGGTGATGTCGACGCCGTCGACGTGGATCGAACCTGCTGTGGCCGGCTCCAGCGCGTTGATGAGACGCACGAGCGTGGACTTGCCGGCACCCGAGTATCCGATGATGCCGAAGACGTCGCCCTTCTCGATCTCGAGGGTCACGTCGTCGACGGCGACGATGTCGCCGTCTCCTGGCGTCCGCGACGGGTACGCCTTCGACACGTTCGTCAGGCTCACGATCGGCATGTGTGCTCCGGTCTGGTTCTGGGAAAAGACGAATCGGGTGACGCGTGTGGCGTCACCCGATTCTCTCGCATCAGGCGGGTGGTTCCCGTCGGTGCCTACTTGTTGTCCTCGGTGTCCTTCTGGACCTTCTTCAGCGACGCGACGAGGTCCTCGACCGGCGTCTGCAGAGCCACGGCCGTGTTGCCGGAGGACTCGGCGAGTCCCTCCTGCACTGCCTCGTTGGTCTGGAAGATCTCGACGAGCTTGAGGTACGTCTCGTTGTCGGCGTCCTCGGCACGGGCCGCGAAGATGTTCACGTACGGCAGCGCGTTCGGGTCCTCGGGGTCGTCCTGCGCGATGGCGTCGTCGAACGTCAGGCCGGCGTCCTGCACGAAGTCGTTGTTGATGATCGCCGCGGCGACATCCGGCAGCGAGGTCGGGATGAGTGCGGCCTCGAGCGCCTTGACCTGGACCTTGGACTTGTCGGTGTCGACGTCGGCGACGTCGGAGAAGATCGTGCCGCCGCTCTTCAGCTCGATGAGACCGGCCGACTGCAGCACGAGCAGTGCGCGCGCCTGGTTCGAGGCGTCGTCCGGGACGGCGACGGTCTCGCCCTCCGGGATGCTCTTCACGTCGTCGTACTTCTTCGAGTACAGGCCGAGCGGGTAGATCGCAGTGGAGCCGATCGGCGTCAGGTCGGAGCCCGAGTTCACGTTGTAGTCCGCCAGGTACACGATGTGCTGGAACTGGTTGAGGTCGATCTCGCCCTCGCTCAGCGCGGGGTTCGGCTGCTCGTAGGAGCCGAAGTCGACGAGCTCGACCGTGATGCCCTCTTCAGCGGCGGCGTCGACGAAGGCCGGCCACTGCGCGTCGCCCTTGCCGACGACGCCGATCTTGACGACCTCGGGCGTGGTGGACTCGCCGTCGCCGGAACCGGCGTCGGAGGCGTTCGTTGCGCAGCCTGCGAGCGCGACGAAGAGTGGGACCACCGCGAGTGCGGCGATGATGGAGGTGGAGCGACGGGACATGTGAGTACGGGTTCCTCTCTTGGGGGACTCGAATACGTTAGGCAGGCATCGTCGTGCGCGCAGAATCCACTCGTCACACAGCGTCACAGCCCGGAAATCCGGGTGTGGCGGGCGATCAGTCGAACTCTTCGATCCCCTGCAGGCGCACCTGCTCGAGATCGAGGCGGGCCGAGATGCGGCGCACGATCAGGTCGTCGACGGTGCCGGAGCGACGCAGGCCGAGCAGCACCTCGCGCTTGCGGTCGAGCAGGGCGAGTTTGAGCGTCGAGTGCTCCTCGTGCCGCACCAGCGGCGAGCGCTGGAGCAGGTCGACGTCGGTCGAGGTCGCGAGCATCTGCAGCGTCACGCCCTCAGCGGCATCCGTCGGCGTCGTGAGTCCGACACCTCCCCCGCCACCCGGGTCGGTCTGCTCGGCACCGCCGAGCGGATCCGGCTCGTCGAGCAGGTCATCGAGTGCGCGGGCCTCGGCGTCGACGATGGCCTGTTCGCGGGCCAGTGACTTGGCGTTGGCGAGCTCGAGCATCAGATAGCCCTCTGCCCTGACCCGGTCGCGCACCTCCTGGCCGATCCCGTGCTCGGCCGCCAGGTCGTCGAGCGCGGCGAGCGCCGCACCCGAGATCGCACGCTCGGCGAGCTCGTACTCCTCGTCGGCGGCGTGGTCGACGGGGATGCGGGCCCAGCGAACGAAAGCCGGAAGGAGCGGTCCCTGCACCAGGAGGCTCAGCAGGATCACGCCGGCGGTCACGAACACGACCTCGTCGCGACCGGCGAGTCCTCCCCCCGCGGCAAGGGAGGTCGGCACCGACAACGCGATCGCGAGCGACACCGCGCCCCGCATGCCGGCGACGGTCGACACCGTCATGCCGCGCATGCGCCGACGCCACGGCGGGCGCTGCTCGGCAGACCGCTGGAACGGCACGCTGAACAGCTGGAACAGGAAGCGAACGGCCAGCAGCGTCGCCCAGACCGCCAGGGTCACGAGCACGAGGCGGCCGATCGCCGCCGCGGAGATCTCGTGCGCCACGTACTGCACCTCGAGGCCGATCAGCACGAACAGGGCTCCGTTGAGCAGGAACACCCCGAACGGCCAGACGGCATCGGTCTGGCGACGCGAGGACGCGGTGGTCACCCGCGGAGACACGTAGGCGACGACGAGTCCGGCGACGACGACCGCGAGCACCCCTGAGGCGTGCACGATCTCAGCGAGGAGGAACGCGGAGAACGGGATCAGCAGCAGCGTCACGTTGATGACCATGGTCGACGAGACGCGACGGAGCAGCGCGTAGCCGAGGCCCGCGATGACCACGCCAGCGGCGACACCGCCGACATACGACATCACCACCATGCCCGTGATCGAGAGCGGGGTGACCTGACCGCCGACCGCCAGCGAGACGGCGATCGCGTAGAGCACCAGGGCGGTGCCGTCGTTGGTGAGGCTCTCTGCCTTCAGCTTCATGAACATGCGCCGGGGCAGCAGACGCCCGAGTGCGGCGACGGCCGTGGCATCCGGTGGAGCGACGGCCGCACCGAGGATGAGGGCTATCTCCCACGGCATCCCGAACAGCACGCCGATGCCCGCGACGGCGAAGGCGGATGCCACGACGAGCACCGTGCTCATCGGCAGGATGTAGCGGAAGTCGCGACGGATCGACCGCAGCGATGTCGTCAGGCTCTCCCAGAACAGGATCACCGGAAGGAAGAGCAGCAGCACCGTCTCAGGCGGCAGCTGCACCTCGCGGAGCGCCGGGATGAACCCGAGCGCGAGGCCGAAGATCACCAGCAGGAGCGGCAGTGCCAGCCGGATGCGCGGCGCCAGCAGCGCCCCGGCGAGAATCGTGAGCCCGAGCAGGACCGTGACCTCGAGTCCTTCCATGCGTACCTCCCGGATGCCGCAGGATCATGCCGTGCGACACCGGATGGCGTCAGACCCCGCCCAGAGCACAGCGCATCGCACTGTCACCGTATTCCCAGGAGGGGAGGAACAACAGACCCCCTTCGGGAGGCGTGGACTCAGTCGAGCTCCTCCGTGAGCTCGAACCAGCGGAGTTCGAGCTCTTCGATCTCCGCCTGCTGATCGCTGATCGCCTTCATCTTCACGCCGAGGCCCTCGAAATCCGACTGATCGTGATCCGCGAGCGCCTGCTTCGCCGCGTTGACCTGCTGCGTGAGCTTCTGGATACGACGCTCCAGCGCCGAGATCTCCTTCTGCGCCGACCGCAGCGCGGCGCCGTCGAGGCTGGAGGCCTTCTTCGCAGTGTTCACGGACGTCTGCGACTTGCCTGGTGCCGAGGTCTGCAGCTGACGCAGACGCAGGTACTCGTCGACGCCGCCGGGGAGGTGACGCAGGCGGCCGTCGAGGATCGCGAACTGCTGGTCGGTGACGCGCTCGAGGAAGTACCGGTCGTGGCTCACGACGAGCAGGGTGCCGGACCACGAGTCGAGCAGATCCTCGATCGCGGCGAGCATGTCGGTGTCGAGATCGTTGGTCGGCTCGTCGAGGATCAGCACGTTGGGCTGGTCGAGGAGCACGAGCAGCAGCTGCAGGCGGCGCTGCTGTCCACCGGAGAGATCCTTGACCGGCGTGGAGAGCTGCGCCGAATCGAAGCCGAGCCGCTCGAGGAGCTGCCCTGGCGTGAGTTCCTGCGCCTTGGATCCCGACCCCATCGTGTACGAGGTGCGCAGCCGCGAGATCACGACGCGCACCGGCTCACGGCGCACGTCCTCGAGCTCGTCGAGGCGCTGGGTGAGTGTCTTGACCTTGACCGTGGTGCCGCGCTTGACGCGGCCGACGGTCGGCTCGACCGTGCCCGAGATGAGTCCGAGCAGGGTCGACTTGCCTGCGCCGTTGACGCCGAGGATGCCGGTTCGCTCACCGGGGGCGATGCGCCACTCGATGTCGCGGAGCACCTCTCGGGTGCCGCCGTCGGCGGTCGGATAGGTCACGCCGACGTCGAGCAGGTCGACCACGTCCTTGCCCAGGCGCGAGACGGCGAGCGACTGCAGCGACACCTTGTCGCGGATCTCGGGCACGTCGGCGATGAGCTCGTTGGCCGCGTCGATGCGGAACTTCGGCTTCGCCGTGCGGGCGGGGGCTCCTCGGCGGAGCCACGCGAGCTCCTTCTTGGCGAGGTTCTGGCGCTTGGCCTCGGTGGCCGCCGCCATGCGGTCGCGCTCGACGCGCTGCAGGATGTACGCCGCGTATCCACCCTCGAAGGGCTCGACGATGCGGTCGTGCACCTCCCAGGTCTCGGTGCAGATCTCGTCGAGGAACCACCGGTCGTGGGTCACGACCATGAGGGCTCCGGAATTCTGGCTCCAGCGCTTCTTGAGGTGGCCCGCGAGCCAGGTGATGGCTTCCACGTCGAGGTGGTTGGTGGGCTCATCGAGGGCGATGACGTCCCAGTCCCCCGCCAGCAGCTTGGCGAGCGAGACGCGCCGGCGCTGGCCACCGCTGAGCGACCCGATCTCGGCATCCCACGGCAGGTCCTTGAGGAGTCCCTCGATCACGTCGCGGGTGCGCGAGTCGCCTGCCCACTCGTACTCAGGGGTGTCGCCGACGACGGCCTGGCTGATCGTGACGTCGTCCGCGAGGGTGTCCGCCTGGGAGAGCACGCCGATCGTGGTGCCGCCGCGCATCGTGACGCGGCCGGAGTTCGGCTCCTTGATGCCTGCCAGCATCCCGAGGAGGCTGGACTTGCCGTCACCGTTGCGGCCGACGATGCCGATGCGGTCGCCTTCCTCGATGCCGAGGGTCACGGAGTCGAAGACGACCCTGGTCGGATATTCGAGATGAAGGGCTTCAGCCCCGAGAAGATGTGCCATGTCCTCTCCAGGGTAGTCGCGTGGGGCTGGGCGTTCGCCCGTCCTTCGAGAACCTAAACTCGACGGGTGCCATGGAAACGCCGGGTGTTCTCGCTCTCACTAGACAATCGCACGGCAAAGCTGGTCCAGTCGAGAAGGCGACCCGGACGCTTCGAGCTCAGCGTGGATGGAATTCCGCAGTCCGTCGTCTCGATGACCGACCCCACCGCGCTCGAGTACGAGTACATCCAGCACATCGCCAGGGCGATGGATGCCGCCGCTGAGCCCGGTGAGCCGCTGTTCACCGTGCATCTGGGGGCTGGAGCACTCACGCTGGCACGCTACGTCGAGGCCACGCGCGCCGGATCGCCGCAGCTCGTGGTCGAGTTCGAGCCCGAGCTGTACGCAGCAGTGATCGCCGCGCTGCCGCTGCCTCCCGGCTCTGACGTACGCGTCATCTTCGGTGATGCTCGGACGGTCGCAGACGCGGCGCATCCGAACGAGAAGCCGTCGCCGGCGCCATCATCTCCGTCGCCCGGACTCGGCCCCGCAGGGACGACCGGTCGCACCGCGACCGACACCGATTGGGTGGACGCGCGCTTCACCGTCGTCGACCTCTGGGATGCCGCCGTCATCCGGCATCGCGTGGCCAGCCAGGAATTCTACCGACGGGTCGCCGCGCGCTCCGCGGCAGCGGGGGTCGTCGCCGTGAACCTCCTCGATGGGCATCCGTTCGAGTACTCACGTCGGCAGGCGGCGACGCTGAGCAACGTGTTCGAGCACGTCGCCGTCGTTCTCGACGCGGAACCCGAAGATACGGAAGGGCCACTCGGCAACGTGGTCATCTTCGCAAGCGATGCGCCGCTGGACATCGTGACGACCCCCGATATCCTCGGCACACCACGACCTCACCTCCTCCACGACGGCTCCCTCACCTCGTGGATCGCTGGCGCGCGCATCATGACCGACGCCGACGGCACGGATTCCCCAGACCCCGACGACCCGATCTGGGCCTAGCGGGCCGCGTCGCGAAGACCTGGAAGGCGGGAGCGGCGCCCGACCAGAGGTTCGGGTTCCCCGTGCTTCACCGGGGCGAGCAGGACCGCTGCTTCCGTCAGTGCGCGAAAGAGCCGCCCGGGTCGCATGACCCGGACGGCTCCTCGTTCGCCCTCGATGAGGGCTGGGTGATTACTGGTACGACTTCACGATCTCGAGGAGGCTCGGGACGTTGGCGTATGCCTCGGCAGCGTTCTCCTTCGTGACGATGATCGGGTCGAGCAGGTAGGCCGGGACGACCTTCTTGCCGTTGTCGTACTGCTCGGTGTCGTTGACGTCGACCTCTTCGCCCTTCTGGAGCTGGCCGACCATCTTGATCGACTGCTCGACGAGGAGCGTGGTGTCCTTGTTGATCGTGGAGTACTGGACGCCCTCCATGATCGACTTGACGGACTCGACCTCGGAGTCCTGACCCGTGACGACCGGAACCGGCTTTCCGGCACCCTGCACCGACGTGATGATGGCGCGGGCGAGGGTGTCGTTCGGGGAGAGGACGCCGTCGAGCGTCTCGGAACCGTACGAGGAGGTGAGCAGCGAGTCCATACGGCGCTGCGCGTTCTCCGGCTTCCAGCCCTCGGTCGCCGTCTGAGCGATCTCGGTCTGGCCCGACACGACCTTCAGCGTGCCGTCGTCGATCTTCGGCTGGAGCACGTCCATCGCACCGTTGAAGAACACCGGAGCGTTCGCGTCATCCGGCGAACCGGAGAACAGCTCGATGTTGTACGGAGCCTCGTGACCCGCACGCTCGGCGAGACCGTCGAGCAGCGCCTGGCCCTGCAGCTGGCCGACCTTGAAGTTGTCGAAGGCGACGTAGTAGTCGACGGCCTCGGTGTTCTCGATCAGACGGTCGTACGCGATGACCGTGACGCCTGCGTCACGAGCGGCCTCGACCTGCGTGGACAGCTGCTTGCCGTCCTTCGCGCCGATGATGATGACCTTCGCGCCACCGGTGACCATGGCCTGGATCTGGTTCTGCTGCTCGGCGACCGTGTTGCTGGCAGGCGCGTACTGCACGTCCGCCTTGAACCCGGCCTTCTTGAGACCGTCGGTGAACAGCTGGCCGGCGAGGACCCAGTTCTCCGAGGTCTTGTCCGGCAGCGCGACACCGATCGTGGCGTCGGCGGCGAAGCCCTTCGCGGACTCCTCGCCTGCACCGCTGCCGGTGTCTCCGCCACGCTCCGAGGAGCAGCCGGTGAGGGCGAACGCGCCCACGGCGACAAGCGCTGTCGCCGTCAGAAGAATCTTCTTCATGTGATCTCTTTCTCTGGTGTGTGAAGGTCTTGTCACGCGGGCACGCGACTCGACCCCTACTTTCCGCGCGTCTCGTCGACGGCGGGGGCTTCGTACTTCTGACCTGTGGGGTAGTTCGCCTTCGGGTCGAAGGTCTCGAGTGCCGGGTCGTCCTTGCGGCCGAACCGGCGCGTCATGAACCCGATGATCGAGGGGCGACCCTGCTGCTTGTTCCAGACGTCGACACCGACCGCGATCAGGAGCACGAGGCCCTTGATCATCGACACGACGTCGGCACCGGCGCCGAGCAGCGCGAGTCCGTTGTTGAGGAACGCCATCACGAGACCACCGATGATCGATCCGATGACGGTACCGATACCACCGGAGACGGCGGCGCCACCGATGAAGACCGAGGCGATCGCGTCGAGTTCCCAGCCGTTGCCGTCCTGCGGGCCGGAGGCCGTGGCGCGGGAGACGTAGATCATGCCGGCGAGAGCCGCGAGGACCGACATGTTCATCATGACGAAGAAGTCGACCCAGCGGTCCTTCACGCCCGAGAGGCGAGCAGCCTGGCGGTTGCCGCCGACGGCGTAGATGTGACGACCGAACACGGTGTTGCTGGTGATGAACGTGTAGAGGATGACGAGCAGCAGCAGGATCACGCCGGAGATCGGGAAGCTGGTTCCTTCACGACCGGTCGCGAACAGCCAGCCGGCGATGAGGATGACGACCGAGATCAGCACGACCTTGGTGGCGCTCACCCAGCCCGGCGCCATCTCCGCGTTCATCTTGCGCTGCGCGCGGCGGAGGCGGATCTCGGAGAACACGATCCAGGCGACGCCGGCGAGCGCGAGCAACATGGTCGGGATGTTGAACGGCAGCGGCAGCGCGATCTCGGGCAGGTAGCCGGCGCCGATCACGCGGAAGCCGTCTGGCACCGGGATCGACTGCGAGTCGCCGACCCACTGGTTCGCGCCTCGGAAGAAGAGCATGCCGGCGAGCGTCACGATGAACGCAGGCACCCCGACATAGGCCACCCAGAAGCCCTGCCACGCACCGACCAGCACACCGACGCCGAGACCGAGCACGATCGCGAGCGGCCAGGGGAGGTTCCAGTCGGCCATCGCCTTCGCGACGATGATGCCGGTGAACGCGGCGACCGATCCGACCGACAGGTCGATGTGGCCCATGATGATGACCATCACCATGCCGATCGCGAGGATCAGGATGTAGGAGTACTGGTTGACGACGTTGATCAGGTTGCCGGAGGACAGCGTGAGCCCCTGGCCCTTGAAGATGAACGTCAACAGCTGGAACACGACGAGGATCGCGACGAGGCTGCCGAGGATGCCGAACTGACGGAGCGTGGACTGCCCGCCGCCGAACATCTTCGTGACGTCCTTGAAGTGGAACCCGCGCTTCGCGGTGGTCGATTCGGTGGTCATGCGGATGCTTTCTGAGTCGCGGAGGTCATGCTGCGCATGAGGGCCTCGGGTGTCGCCTGATCGGCCGGGATGCAGTCGGTGACCCGACCTTCGAAGACGGTGTAGATACGGTCGGAGATGCCGAGGAGCTCCGGCAGCTCGCTGGAGATGACGATGACGCCCTTGCCCTGCGACGCGAGCTCGTTGATGATCGCGTAGATCTCGTACTTCGCACCGACGTCGATGCCGCGGGTTGGCTCATCGAGGATCAGCAGGTCGGGATCGGTGAACATCCACTTCGCCAGCACGACCTTCTGCTGGTTGCCGCCGGACAGCTTGCCGACGCCCTCTTCGACCGAGGGGGTCTTGATGCGCAGCGCCTTGCGGTACTGCTCGGCGATCGAGTACTCGGCGCGCGGATCGACGACGCCGCGACGAGCGATCTTGGAGAGCTTCGCCGAGACCGTGGCGCGCTTGATGGTGTCGAGCAGGTTGAGGCCCAGGACCTTTCGGTCCTCGCTCACGTACGCGAGACCGTGCTTGATCGCGGCGGCGACGTCGGGGAGCGCGATCTCCTCGCCGTCCTTGATCATGGTGCCCGACAGGAACGTGCCGTAGGAGCGGCCGAACATGCTCATCGCGAACTCGGTGCGTCCTGCACCCATGAGCCCGGCGATCCCGACGACCTCGCCACGACGGACGTTGAGGTTCGAGCCCTTCACGACCATGCGTTCGGTCACCGTCGGGTGCTGCACCCACCAGTCCTTGACCTCGAAGAACACCTCGCCGATCTCGGGCGTGCGGTCGGGGTAGCGGCTCTCGAGCGAGCGGCCGACCATGCCGCGGATGATGCGGTCCTCGTTGATCTCGCCGCGGGAGATGTCGAGCGTCTCGACCGTTCGCCCGTCGCGGATGATCGTGATCTCGTCGGCGATCTGCTCGATCTCGTTGAGCTTGTGGCTGATGATGATCGACGCGATGCCCTTGGCCTTGAGCCCGAGGATCAGGTCGAGCAGGTGCTGCGAGTCGTTCTCGTTGAGCGCGGCGGTCGGCTCGTCGAGGATCAGGAGCTTGACGTCCTTGTTGAGCGCCTTCGCGATCTCGATCAGCTGCTGCTTGCCGACGCCGAGCGTCTTGATCTGCGCGTCGGGGTCCTCGTTCAGGCCGACGCGCGCGAGCAGCTCGATCGTGCGCTGCTTCTGCGCCTGCCAGTCGATGCGACCGAAGCGGCGGATCTCGTTGCCGAGGAAGATGTTCTCGGTGACCGAGAGCTCGGGGATGAGCGCGAGCTCCTGGTGGATGATCACGATGCCTGCGGCCTCGCTGGCCGCGATGTCGCGGTAGCGCTGCTCCTCGCCGTACAGCAGGATCTCGCCCTCGTACGAGCCGAACGGGTACACCCCGGACAGGACCTTCATCAGGGTGGACTTGCCGGCGCCGTTCTCGCCGCAGATGGCGTGGATCTCACCCGTCCGAACGGTGATGGAGACGTCGGAGAGAGCCTTCACCCCCGGGAACTCCTTGGTGATGCTGCGCATCTCCAAGATCGGGCCTGAAACAGTCGGCAACGTTGCTGTGGTGCTCACGGATCTTCCTCGCGACGTGCGGTCACCTTCGATGTGACCGTTCACATTGGATTACATCGTCCAATGATGACGAGACGGTGTCAAGTCCGGACGCGGATTTTGTGTCGTTACCGTGATCCGGACGACTCACGCAGGCGCAGTGTTGTCCGCAGTGGACCGAACGTCGGCACCTGCTCGCCGCGGATCTGGGCGAGCAGGATCTTGACGGCACGACGTCCGAGCTCCGGGAACTCCTGGTGCACGGTGGTGAGCGTCGGGGCGACATGGGCGGCGACAGGCACGTCATCGAAGCCGACGACGCTGATGTCATCCGGTACGCGCACCCCGGAGGACCGGAACCCGTGGAGCAGCCCGATCGCCATGAGGTCGTTCGCCGCGAACACCGCGGTGAAGTCTCGGCGGCGAGCCAGCTCCTGCCCCGCGAAGAAGCCGAAGTCCGCGGTCCAGTCGCCGCGGATCGGCGGGAATGTCGGCAGATCCGCCTCACGCAGCGCGTCGAGATACCCGCGCATCCTGGATTCCGCCTCGATCCAGTCCTGCGGTCCCGCAAGATGCACGATGTCGGTGTGGCCGAGGTCGATGAGATGCTCCGTCGCAGCACGAGCGCCTGCGACCTGATCGGCGGAGAGGCTCACGCCGTCGGAACCCGAGGCCGTCTGCAGCGTCACGAAGGGCATCGACACGTCCATGCCCCGCAGGACATGGAAGACCCGCACCTGCGGCGCGAGCACGATGATGCCGTCCACCTGCTCGCGTGCGAGCTGACGGACGGCACTGCCGATCGCCTCCGGCGTGGTGTCCGAGAGGTTCAGGGTCGAGACCGAGTACCCCTCCTCGCGCGCGGCGTTCTCGATGCTCGCGATCGAGGAGGTCGGGCCGAATTCGCCGATCGTCGCCGACAGGATGCCGAGCATGTTCGACTTGCTCGTCACCAGCGCCCTCGCGGCGAGGTTCGGCCGATAGTCGAGCACCGAGATCGCATCGAGCACTTTGGCCTTGGTCTCCGGCCGGATGCTGGGATGATCGTTCAGCACCCGGGAGACGGTCTGATGGGAGACACCGGCCAGCCGGGCGACATCGCGGATGCTCGGCAGGCGGGCACGCTCAGAGCCGTTCGACATCACGGCCTCCTCGCTGCATGTGCACGGTCACATCCCCACATCATTATGTACTCAGTGCCGGCTTCTCGCACACCGTCACGTCCACGCCGAGGCGCCCGTGAAGCATCGATGAGCGGAGTCGCGCAACATCCAGCGAAAAGAGAAATCCGTCGCGACCCGGAACTTATCGCTAGACTGAGTTCACCCAGCGGGGCGTCTCCGACCCTGCACCCGATGAACGCTCGCCTGAGGAAGGACTCAACTTCGTCCTGGCCTGCCGTCGAGCGTATGGCGACAGGAACAGCCATGAGCTCCGCGAAGCGAACCTCACTCACCCTCACCGGCGCACTTCTGCTGCTGGCCGGCATCATCGCAGCGACCCTGACGACGACCGAACCCGAATGGTGGGAGCTGTACTTCAGCCGCCTCGGCATGACCGGCGACTTCTCGGCGATGCTGTTCAACGGCGGCGCGATCATGGGCGGCATCTCGATCGCGTCCGGCGGCGTCATGATGCGGATCTGGTTCCTGCGATCGCCCCTGATCGCCACGAAGGAGCAGCGTCGCGCGGCACGGGTGATCCCGTTCTTCGGCGTCACGCTCGGGCTCAGCCTGGCCGGCATCGGCGTCTTCCCGCTCTCGGTCGACAAGCTCGCGCACGACATCTCGTCGAACGGGATGATCGTCTCGTTCCTGTCCTTGCTGATCGCGCACCGCATCTTCCTGCGTTCGCTGTCGCGGCTGCTGAGCGTGCTCGCCGTCATCACCGGCAGCGCGCTGGTGCTCAGCCTCGGAGCGATGAGCTTCGGCCTGATCAACCTCACGGTGTTCGAGGCGATCGGCTTCACAGCGATCCTGTCGTGGGTGCACCTGCTCGAAACGCACGTGCGCGACCTCGCCGCAGCACCGGAACCACGACGCACAGCGAACTCTCAGCAGATTTCTTTGTCCCCCATTTGGGGGACAAGCAAAATGGCGCTAGTCTCTGAGGCGTAGCTGGGGCTACGCGGGGATGCGTCTGGGGCGCGGAACCGACGGAGTGAGGCAGACCGCCACGTCCCTTGTGGTGCGCACCCTCTCGGGAATCGGTTGGGGAACCGGACATCCCGAGAGGGGCGGCCCGCTCCGACGCCGCCCGACGTCAGTGGATGATGCGTGCGCCCGGCACCGGGCCGTGCACATGCAGTGCGTCACGACCGGACCGCTGCAGCACTGACTGCACGTCCTGCGCCGATTCCGGATCCGAGCACAACAGGGCAACGGTCGGGCCGGAGCCGGAGACGATGCCGTGCAGCGCGCCGGCGCGGATGCCGTCCTGGATGGTCTCCTCGAGATCGTGGCGCTCGAACACCGCTGCTGCCTGCAGATCGTTCAGGAGCGACTCGGCGAGCAGCGACGGGTCGCCCGCGCGCAGCGCCTGGAGCACCGGGATCGGCACATCGAGCGACAGCGGCGGATCATCGGCCAGCATCCCCTCCTCCTCGCGCAGCGCGTCCAGGCGTCCGTAGACGACGGGGGTCGACAGGCCCTGCTCGCTCGTGACCAGCACCCAGTCGAAGCGCCCGCGAGCGAGCGCCGGGTTCAGCTGATCACCGCGTCCGGTACCGACCGCGGTGCCGCCGTGCAGCGCGAACGGCACGTCAGCGCCGAGCCGGGATGCGAGCTCGTGCATGCGCGTCGGCGAGAGGCCGGTGCCCCACAGCGCGTCGCAGGCGACGAGCGCAGCCGCGGCATCCGCCGACCCGCCGCCCATGCCGCCGGCGACCGGGACGCTCTTTCGGACCTCGAGCGCCACTCCCCCGTCGTATTCAGTGGCGGAGGCGAGCAGCTTCGCCGCGCGCATCGCGAGGTTGCGATCGTCGAGCGGCACCGAATCGACATCATCGACGCCAGAGACCGTGATCGAGAAGCCGCCGGCCGGGCGTGCGATCACGTCCTCGTACAGCGAGACAGCCTGGAACACCGTCGCGAGCGCGTGGTACCCGTCGTCGTGGCGTCCGCCGACGCCGAGGTAGAGGTTGATCTTCCCCGGCGCCCGCACATGCACGGACTCGGTCGACGCGAAGGCGCTCATGATCCGACGACCGTCACAGCTCCGAGGACTTCGCCCACAGGTTCACGTCGATGGAACCGGCGAGTTCGTCGATGCGTGCCAGCTCCTCCGTCGTCAGAGGCGGGCCGTTGACCGCGGCGATGTTCTCGTCGAGCTGCGAGGTACGCGATGCGCCGATCAGCGCCGAGGCGACGACCGGGTTGCGCAGCGTCCACTGCAGTGCAAGCTGTGCGAGCGACTGACCGCGCTCTCTCGCGATCTCGTTCAGCGACCGCAGCGTCTGCACGGCATCGTCCGAGAGCCGACCCTCCGGCAGCGAACCGCGCTGCTGCGCACGGTCGGCGGTTCCGTCGCCGAGGTACTTGTCGGTGAGGAGCCCCTGCGCGAGCGGTGTGAAGGCGATCGCACCGAGGCCGTTGGTCTGCAGCGTGTCGTTCAGGCCGTCCTCGACCCAGCGGTTGAGGATCGAGTACGCCGGCTGGTGGATCACCAGCGGCGTGCCCAGCTCCTTGGCCACGTCCACCGCCTCCTGCGTGCGCTCGGCGCTGTAGGAGGAGATGCCGACGTAGAGCGCCTTGCCCTGGCGGACCAGGGTGTCGAGCGCGCCGACGGTCTCGGCGATCGGCGTCACCGGGTCGACCCGGTGCGAGTAGAAGATGTCGACATAGTCGAGACCCATGCGGGTCAGCGACTGCTCGGCGCTCGCGAGGATGTACTTGCGGCTCGCGAAGTCGCCGTACGGGCCGGGCCACATGTCCCAGCCGGCCTTCGACGAGATGATGAGCTCATCGCGGTACGGACGGAAGTCCTCGGCGAAGATGCGCCCGAAGTTCTTCTCGGCTGAGCCGTAGGGCGGGCCGTAGTTGTTGGCGAGGTCGAAGTGGGTGATGCCGTTGTCGAACGCGTGGCGCAGCAGCGCGCGCTGGTTGTCGAGCGGGATGTTGTCGCCGAAGTTCCACCACAGGCCGAGCGAGATCGGCGGCAGGAAGAGGCCGGACGACCCGACCTGGCGATAGGCGAACTGCTGGTAGCGGGCCTCATCGGCGGCGTACGGGCGGTGCAGTTCGGGGACGTTCGGGCTGAAGCGGGGCGAGTCGGTCACGGTGCCAGATTAGTCCCTGTCGCCGATCGCGCCCGTCGTCGCGGCATACAGCGCAATACGGTGATAGTCCTCGACCGTGAGGTCCTCGCCGCGTGCGGTCGGGGCGACGCCTGCGCCGATCAGCACCTCGGATGCCGCGGCGGAGCTGCCGAACAGGCCGGACAGCGCCTGACGCAGCATCTTGCGACGCTGGTTGAACGCGGCGTCCACGATCTGGAACGTGCGTCGACGCTCGTCCTCGCTCCCGCGCTCTCCTGCCGACCGGTCGAAGCCGACCAGCAGGCTGTCGACGTTCGGCACCGGCCAGAACACCTGGCGCGAGACGTTCCCGCATAGCCGCCAGTCGCCGTACCAGGCCGCCTTCACGCTCGGGGAGCCGTAGATCTTCGAGCCCGGCTTCGCCGCGATCCGCTCGGCCACCTCGGCCTGCACCATCACGACGCCGCGCTGCAGGGAGGGGAAGTGCTCGAGGAAGTGCAGCAGCACCGGCACAGAGACGTTGTAGGGCAGGTTCGCCACGAGCACGGTCGGATCGCCTGGAAGCTCGGTGATGCGGAGCGCGTCAGCATCGACGACCGTGAGCGTCCCGTCCTCGACGCCGTGCTCTGCAGCCGTCTGCGCGAGCCTGGCCGCGAGGCGGTGATCGATCTCGACGGCCGTGACGGATGCTCCGGCCTCGAGGATCGCGAGCGTCAGCGAGCCGAGTCCAGGGCCCACCTCGACCACGCGCTCCCCCGGCTGCACGCGGGCGGCATGCACGATCTTCCGCACGGTGTTCGCGTCGACCACGAAGTTCTGGCCGAGCTTCTTGGTCGGGGTGACGTCGAGCTCAGCGGCGAGGCGGCGGATCTCGGTGGCGCCGAGCAGGGTGACGGTCATTGCTCCATTGTCCCCTACCCCCGCCGGTGTCCGAACCGGCCAGTAGTCTTCTGTGATGCCCTCACTCGGCGAATTGATCGCACCACGGCGGATGGGCAGGGATTTCCGCTGGCTGCTCGCCTCATCGTGGACGAGCAACGTGGGCGACGGCGTGGCTCTCGCGGCTGCTCCCCTGCTCATCGCGTCGATGACCTCGTCGCCGTTGCTCGTCGCCGCAGGCGCCATCCTGCAGTTCCTTCCCTGGCTGCTGTTCGGGCTGCATGCGGGAGCGATCGCCGACCGCTTCGACCGGCGGCGACTCGTGATGTTCGCGAACGCCGCCCGAGCGGTCGTGCTCGCCGGGCTCTGCGTGTTCCTGGTCACCGGCGTCGCCAACATCTGGATCGTGCTCGCCGTCGCCTTCCTGTACGGCACCGCCGAGGTGTTCGTGGACACCGCAGGCAGCACGCTGCTGCCGATGCTCGTGCGGCCGACCGACCTCGGCATCGGCAACGCGCGGCTGCAGGCGGGATACCTCGTCGCGAACCAGTTCGCCGGCCCGCCGCTGGGCGCCTTCCTCTTCGCGGCTGGCACCGCCTGGCCGTTCCTGCTCGAGGTGGTGTGCGTGAGCCTCGCAGTGGTGCTGATCTCGCGCATGGCGCGGACTCCGGTGCCGCCGCGGGAGTCGGCTGAGCCTCCCCGCGTCCACACGGACATCGCGGAGGGGCTGCGCTGGCTCTGGCGCAATCCCCCGGTGCGGATGCTGGTGCTGATCATCCTGCTCTTCAACGTCACCTGGGCAGCCCCCTGGGGCGTGCTGGTGCTCTACGCCACCGAGCACCTGCACATGGGAGCGGTGGGATACGGCGCGCTCACGACTGCCTCAGCCGTCGGCGGCCTCCTCGCGACCGTGAGCTTCGGGTGGCTGGAGCGACACGTGTCCTTCGCGACGCTCATGCGGGTCGTGCTCTCGCTCGAGGTGCTCATGCACCTCTCCTTCGCGCTCACGACCACCGGGTGGGTGGCGCTGGTGATCATGTTCTTCTTCGGCGCCTACGCGTTCGTCTGGGGCACCATCTCGACGACCGTGCGGCAACGCCTCGTCCCCGCCGCACTGCAGGGCAGGGTGGCCTCGGTCAACATGGTCGGCGTGTTCGGCGGCATGGTCATCGGCCAGGCGCTCGGCGGCGTGATCGCCGAGATCTGGGGACTCACCGGCCCGTGGTGGTTCGCCTTCGCCGGTGCCGCCCTCACGCTCGTGTTCGTCTGGAAGCCGATCTCGCAGATCGTCAGCGCGAAGCCGGTTGATCAGGCGTCGATGGATCAGGCGTCGAACGAGCCGTAGACCCGGAGCGTGTTCGCCGCGAGCTGCGTGCAGAGCTCATCGACATCGAGCTCGAGCTCCGCGGCCATGAATCGCACCGTGAGCGGTACGAGGTAGGGCGCATTCGGGCGTCCGCGCAGGGGCACGGGTGTGAGGAACGGCGCATCGGTCTCGACGAGGATCCGGTCGAGCGGCGTCACCGCCAGGGCATCGCGCAGGTTCTGCGCGTTCTTGAACGTGACGTTGCCGGCGAAGGACAGGTGGTAGCCGGCATCCGCGCAGATCCGCGCCATCGCATCGTCGCCCGAGAAGCAGTGGAAGACTGTCGTGTCGGGGGCACCGACGCGCGTCAGCGTCTCGAGCACGGCCTCGTGCGCATCGCGGTCGTGGATCTGCATCGCGAGACCGTGCTGCTTCGCGATCGCGATGTGCGCCTCGAAGGACTCGTGCTGCGGTCCTCGGCGCTCCGGCTCCGTGCGGAAGAAGTCGAGTCCGGTCTCGCCGATCGCCCTGGTCCGCGGATGCGCGGCGAGCTCATCGATCACCGCGATCGCCTCGGCCAGGCGACCCTCCTCGGCATACGTCGGAGCGTCATTGGGGTGGATGGCGACAGCCGCCAGCACCCGCGGATCGGACGCTGCGGCCTCGACCGCCCATCGGGACGACTCGATGTCGCCGGAGGCCTGGATCACGCCGGCGATGCCGACGGCCTGCGCTCGATCCAGCTGCTCGGTGAGCGACAGCGGCTGATCGCCGTCGAGGATCTCGAGGTGCGCGTGGTTGTCGTACACCGGCACCGCGAGCGGCTCGGGCGCGGCCGGATACCTCAGGTCCTTGCGGCCGTCGCCCGCGCGCTCGCGCACATACGTGTCAGCCATGGCTCAGGAGGTGGACTCCACACGCGGGAACAGCGGCGCGAGACCGTTGACGCTCGTGCCGGGGCGCAGCACGCCCCAGGCTCCTGCCTCGCGGATCGGCTGGTCCTGCAGGCGGCCGAGGCTCTCCGCGGCGCCGAGGGCGACCCAGAGCTTCTCGGTGGCCTGCGGCATCACCGGAGACAGCAGCACAGCCAGTGCGCGCAACCCATCCGCACACGTGTACAGCACGGTGCCCAGGCGTCCGCGCTGCGCCTCGTCGCGGGCCAGCGCCCAGGGCTCGTTCTCGGTGATGTAGCCGTTCAGCGCGTCGACGATCGTCCAGATCGACGAGATGGCCTCGTCGATGCGGAACTGCTCGATCGCGGCATCCGCACCGCTCGCGGCATCCGCGACGATCTTCTGGATCGCGAGGTCCTGCTCGGTGTAGTCCGCAGCCTCCGGCACGACGCCCTCGAAGTACTTCTCGATCATCGCCGTGGTGCGCGATGCCAGGTTGCCGAAACCGTTCGCGAGCTCGGCCTGGTAGCGCGCAGACAGGTCCTCCCACGAGAAGGAGCCGTCCTGCCCGAACGCGATCGCCGAGAGGAAGTAGAAGCGGTACGCGTCGGAGCCGAAGACGTCCGTGATCTCGGTCGGCGCGATGCCGGTGAGCTTCGACTTCGACATCTTCTCGCCGCCGACGAGCAGCCAGCCGTGCGCGAAGACGCCCTTGGGCACGTCGACGCCGGCCGCCATCAGCATCGCAGGCCAGATGACGGCGTGGAAGCGCAGGATGTCCTTGCCGACCACGTGGTACGCGGGCCAGCGGCGCTCGAACTCCGACTGGGCTCCTGCGTCTGCCGAGGCGTCGCCGAAGCCGACAGCGGTGGCGTAGTTGAGCAGCGCGTCGACCCACACGTAGATGACATGCGACTCGTCCCACGGCAGCGGGATGCCCCAGTCGAACGCGGAGCGCGAGATCGAGAGGTCCTTGAGACCCTGACGGACGAACGAGACGACCTCGTTGCGCGCGGACTCCGGACGGATGAAGTCCGGCTGCGTCTTGTAGAGCTCGAGCAGGCGGTCCTGGAACTCGCTCAGCTTGAAGAAGTAGTTCTTCTCCTGCAGCAGCTCGAGCGGCTTGGAGTGGATCGCACAGACCTTCAGCCCCTCGAAGGGACCCGTGCCGTCGAGGATCTCGGACTCCGGCTTGAACTCCTCGCAGCCGACGCAGTAGAGCGCCTCGTACTCGCCCGCGTAGATGTAGCCGCGGTCGTAGATCGCCTGCACGAACTTCTTGACGCGCTCCTCGTGCCGCTCCTGCGTCGTGCGGATGAAGTCGTCGTTGGCCACGTCGAGCGTCTCCAACTGCGGGAACCAGCTCTCGGTGACGAGCTTGTCGACCCACTCCTGGGGGGTCACGCCGTTCGCGGCAGCGGCCCGCAGCATCTTCTGGCCGTGCTCGTCGGTGCCTGTGAGCATCCAGGTGTCATCGCCCGCCTGGCGGTGCCAGCGCGCGAGCGTGTCGACGGCCACCGTCGTGTACCCGTGGCCGATGTGGGGCACATCGGAGGGGTAGTAGATGGGCGTGGTGATATAGAAGGATTCGCCTGCGGGCATGGAGCAATTCTAGGCGGGATGCCGGGCCGCGTGACGCCGTGGGGAAACGGTCGTGGACCGCGCTCAGTTCACCGACACGTCGATCCGATGCCAGCCCTGCGCGCCGTCTGGCGCCGGTGCGGCAGGCTGGTCGGTCTGGGTGTCGCCGTCGACGCTGAGCGCCCTGCATTCGATCGTGTGCGAACCGCTCTCGGCCGCCCAGGGGATGCTCCACTGCACCCACGTGTCGGCGGAGATGGCGTCGGCCAGTTCGGCCGTTCGCCACGGCCCGCCGTCGACCCGCACCTCGACACCGGCGATGCCCACCTGCTGCTGCCACGCCATGCCGGCGATCACCGCGTCGCCGGCATCCACGGTCCGACCGCCGCGGGGGACGTCGATCCGCGACTGCAGCTTGATCGGGCCGTGATCCGACCACCCGCGCGGGGTCCAGTACGCCATCGCCTGATCGAACCGGGTGACCTCGAGCTCGGTGACCCACTTCGTCGCTGACACATACCCGTAGAGGCCTGGCACGACCATCCGCACCGGGAAGCCATGCTCGATCGGCAGTGGATCACCGTTCATGCCGATCGCCAGCAGCGCGTCGCGATCGTCGGTGAGAGCCTCGAGCGGGCTCGATGCGGTGAACCCGTCGGCGGAGGTCGAGAGCACCATGTCGGCGTCGGGCTGCACGCCGGCGCGGGCGAGCAGCTCGCGGATGGGATACCCCAGCCAGCGTGCGTTGCCGATGAGCGAGCCGCCCACCTCGTTCGAGACGCAGGCGAGCGTCACGTAGGACTCGGTCATGGGCAGCGCCAGCAACTCGTCCCAGGTGAGCACCACCTCACGGTCCACCATGCCGTGGATGCGGAGCGACCAGTCGGCGGGGTCCACTCGCGGCAGGACGAGCGCGGTGTCGATCCGGTAGAAGTCCGTGGTCGGGGTGACGACGGGAGCGAGGCCCGGAATGTCCAGTTCGGCGGCCGCGGGGACAGCAGCTGCGGGGCTGGTCGCCTTGGGCAGCCGAAGCGCAGCGCGGACCGCCTCGATCGAGCGGGAGGCGCCGCTCGCGATGTTCCCGACCGCGAGCGCGATCAGGCCGGCAGCCGCGGTACCGGCCGTCCAGACGAGGAAGCGGCGACGGTCGTCGTGGTCGGGCGCGAAGCCTGCGATGGGACGGAGTCGGCGCGTCAGCATCCGCACGAAGGTCAGGGCGATGCCACCGGCGATGATCCCGGGCGCCCAGGCGTATGGTCCCGCGTTCGCGCGGGTCAGCGCCGTGACGACGGCGACGGCGCCGAGGATCCCGAAGATCGCTGCGCCGACGCCCGGTCGGCGCAGCTCGAGGATGCCGGCGAGCGCCGCCAGCGCCGCGAGCACCACGCCGATGCCGACGAGCAGTGCGACCTTGTCCGCCGTGCCGAAGAGGGCGATCGCCGTGTCCTTCGCCCAGCTCGGCGCGAGGTCGATCAGTCCGCCGCCGATTACCGCGAACGGACTCGAACTCGGATCGATGAGGGCCGCGGCCAGTTCGCCGAGACCGACACCGAGCATCGCGGCGCCCAGGCCTGCGAACGCGGCCCTGGCCCGGTCCCGCCGCGAGGTCGGCGTCTTGCTCTGCACCTGCGTCATCACACGAGCGTACGCCGCTGACGGAGCCCCCGGCTCGGGACGGCTCCGTCAGCGGACGTCACACCATCGCGGTTCAGAGCCCGTTGCGCGTGGCGACCTCACCCAGCCAGGCGAGCGAGGGCTTCGGGGAGCGCTCGAACGTCTGGTGGTCGAAGCCGATCAGGCCGAAGGTCGGCGCGAAGCCGCTCGCCCACTCGTAGTTGTCGAGCGCGCTCCAGTGCTGGTACGCCCGCACCTCGATGCCGTCCGAGATCGCACGGTGCAGTCCCTCCAGGGCGCCCTGCATGTAGGCGATGCGACGCGTGTCGTCGGCCGTCGCGATGCCGTTCTCGGTGACGAGCACCGGCACGCCGCCGCTGCGCTCCCACGCACTGCGCACACCCATCTCGAGCGCCTCGGGGAAGAACTCCCAGCCGGTCAGCGTGGTCTCCACATCGTCCGCGACCGGGCGGGGGCCCTCCGGCCCGATGAACGTACGGGTGTACGCCTGCACCCCGACGAAGTCGTCGCCGGCGGACTGCTCCAGGTACCAGTGGTCGCGCGGGTCGCCATACTCCGAGACCATCTCATCCGCGCCTGGCTCGCCGGTGGAGTGGAACGCCTGCGTCGCGATGGTCCAGCCGGCCTGGGCGCCCGAGACCGTGTGCACGAGCTCGGACGCCCGGTGGTGGGCCTCGAGCAGCGTGTCGGCGACCGCGAGGTCGGGGTTCGGGAGGCCGTACGCCACGAGGTTCGCAGCGTTCTCTCCCCCGGCGAGCATCGCCGCGATGTTCGGCTCGTTGATGGTGCACACGTACTTCACGCCGTCGAGGATCGGCAGCACCGTCTCGACGTAGCGGGAGAACAGGTCGACCGCGTCATCCGCACGCCAGAAGCCGTCCTTCTGGAACCACTGCGGCACCGTGAAGTGCATCAGCGTCACGGTCGGGTCGAGCCCGTTCTCGCGCGCCGTGTCGATCATTCGGCGGTAGTGGTCGAGCATCGCCCGCGAGACGAAGCCGCGCTCCGGCTCGATGCGCGCCCATTCGACCGAGAAGCGGTACGAGTTCAGACCGGCCTCTGCGAGCAAGCGCATGTCCTCCGGGTACCGGTGGAAGTGGTCTGCGGCGTCGCCCGATGGCTCCACCATCGACGAACCGGGAGCGTGCTCCATGGTCCACCAGTTGCTGGTCGTGTTGTTCCCCTCCACCTGATGGGCCGCGGTCGCGGCACCCCAGAGAAAGCCGTCAGGGAATGTGAGCACGAGTGCTCCTTTCGTGTGTGGTTCTATCGGATTCGCGACGGGTTCGGAACGGCATCCAGCAGCTGGACCGTGTACGGGTCCTCCGGACGCTGCAGCACCTCGGACGTCAGTCCGCGCTCCACGACGCGGCCGCTGTTGAGCACCAGGATGTTCTCGGTGACGAGGCGCGCGCTCAGCAGATCGTGCGTGATGTAGAGCATGCTGATGCCCCACCGCTCACGCAGATCCTCGAGCAGCGCCAGCACGCCGGCGCGCAGCGAGACGTCGAGCATCGACACCGGCTCGTCGGCGATCAGCACCTGCGGATCGCTCGCCAGTGCGCGGGCGATGACCACGCGCTGACGCTGCCCGCCCGAGAGCTGGTGCGGCAGCTTCGCAGCGAACTGCTCGACCGGCGTCAGACCCACGGTCTCGAGGAGCTCGAGCACGCGGGCCCTCGCCTCCTCGCCACGCAGCTTCGTGTAGTTGCGCACCGGGCGGCTGAGCGCATATTCGACCGTGTGCAGCGGATTCAGGGCCGCATAGGGATCCTGGAACACCATCTGCACGTCCTTGCGCAGGTCGCGGAGACCAGGGCGACGCAGTGTCGAGACGTCGACATCGCCGAAATGCACTGACCCCTCGGTCGGCTTCTCGACGCCGGTGATGAGCTTCGCGATCGTCGACTTGCCCGAGCCGGATGCTCCGACCAGCGCGAGCGCCTCACCGGGCTCCAGACGGAACGACACGTCGTCGACCGCCGTCACCGGCTGCTCGCCCCGACGTGGTGCCGGGTAGCGCTTGGACACGCCATCGACCACGATCGCGGCATCCGCCCTTCGGGTGTCGCGCTGCGACACGGTCGGCACGGTCTCGGTGACGTCAGTGCGCGACCGACCCTCGCGGCGACGCGTGCCGAGGTCGACGAATCCGGGGATCGAGATCGACTCGGCGCGCGGATCGGCGTAGTGGCTCAGCAGCATCCGCGTGTACTCGTCCTGCGGTCGCTCCAGGATGTCGATGCTCCTGGCGTCTTCGACGATGCGTCCCTCGTGCATCACCATCACGCGATCCGTGGCCTCGAGCACGATGCCGAGGTCGTGGCTGATCAGGATCGCGGTGAAGTGCTCGGCGCGCTGCAGCTCCTTGATGGTGTCCATCACGGCGTGCTGCACGAGCACGTCGAGCGCCGTGGTCGGCTCATCGAACACCATCAGCTGCGGCTCGAGCGACAGCGCCAGCGCGATCGAGGCGCGCTGACGCATGCCCCCGGAGAGTTCGCCCGGATAGCGCGACAGCACGGCGGCATCGAGGCCGACCTTGCCGACCAGCTCGCGGGCTCTCGCGTCGCGGGCCTCCTTCGGCACGTGCCCGTGCGCCGCGAAGATGTCACGGAAGTGGTTGCCGACCGTGCGGACAGGGTTGAGCGCGTTCATGCCGGACTGCAGCACCATCGCGAAGCCGCCCTGCCGCTGACGGCGGAGCTCCTCCGCGTCGAGCTCGCGGATGTCACGGCCGCCGAACAGGATGCGTCCGCCGCTGATGCGAGCCGGCGGCTTCTGCAGCCTGGTGAGGGCGAAGCCGAGCGTCGACTTGCCGGAGCCGGACTCGCCGACCAGGCCGATGAACTCGCCGCGGCGGAGCGTGAAGGACACGTTCTCGACGGCGGTCACCGGGGTGGCGCCGGGCGAGGCGTACTCCACCGACAGGGAGTCGACCTGCAGCAGCACGTCGTTCTCGAGGGCGACATCGTTCGCGTTCATGGCGTTCATCGGCCCTTCCCTTCACGGAGGCGCGGATTGGAGATGCCGTCCACGCCGAAGTTGATCAGTGTCAGGCTCAGCGCCAGCAGCGCGATGCAGAGCCCGGGGGCGAACAGCAGCAGCCACTGTCCGGTGAGCAGCGAGTTGGAGTTCTGCGCCCAGTAGAGCATCGTGCCCCAGCTGACGATGCTGGAGTCGCCGAGGCCGAGGAACTCGAGTCCGGCTTCCGCCAGGATCGCCGCGGTCGCCGCACCGAAGAGCGTGCCGGCGATGATCGAGGTCATGTTCGGCAGGATCTCGCGGAAGACGATCCGCGCCCTGCTGTCGCCGGAGAACTGTGCAGAGGTGACGAAGTCGTTGCCTCGCAGCGACTGCGTCTGGCTGCGCAGCACGCGAGCGCCCCACGCCCAGCCGGTCACCACGATGACCGCGATGATCATCAGGATGCCGCCGTTCTGCAGGTAGGCCGCGATCACGATCATGAGCGGAAGGCCGGGGATCACCAGGAAGAGGTTGACGATGAAGCCGACCACCTCGCCCGCGAAGCCGCGCATGTAGCCCCAGCTGAGTCCGATCAGGACAGCGACGATCGTCGACAGGAGTCCGGCTGCCATGCCGACCAGCAGGCTGACCTGCGCACCGTAGATGAGCTGACTGAGCACGTCCTCGCCGGCGGCGGTGGTGCCGAGCCAGTGCGCCCACGAGGCGTCGGCGTTGCGCTCGAAGCCGTTGTCCTTCGCGCCGTAGGGCGCGATCAGCGGCGCGAACACCGCGACGACCACGAACAGGCCGAGGATGCACAGCCCGAGTCTGGCCTTGCCGTTGGACCACAGCGTGCCGACCATGCGGCCGAACGACCGCCACGGGCTGGGAGCCGCGATCCGCTCTGCGGGGATCTTGACGTTCATGGTGGAGGTCATCAGCGACTCCTTGGATCGAGAACGCGGGTCGGGTGGGTGGCGGGAGCAGTCGTGGCGATCATCGGCGCGTCCTCGGATCCAGGACCCCGTAGATGATGTCGACGAGGAAGTTGGCGATGAGCACGCTCACGGTGATCATCAGGAAGAGCGCCTGCATGAGCGGATAGTCCTGACCGATCACGGCGTTGAAGAGCAGGTACCCGATACCGGGGTAGCCGAATACCTGCTCGACGAGGATCGATCCGCCGACCACGCCGCCGAGGGTGAGCCCGAAGCCGGTGAGGTTCGGCAGGATCGCGTTGCGCGCCGCATACCGCAGGGCGATCGTGCGACCGTGCAGCCCGTTCGCCTCGGCGAAGGTCACGTAGTCCTCGCCGAGCGTGTTGATCATGGCGTTGCGCATGCCGATGATCCACCCGCCGAGCGAGGTCAGCAGGATCGTGAGCGCCGGGAGCACGGCATGCTGCGCGAGGTCGCCGATGAACTCCCAGGTGAAGCCAGGGGTCGTCGTCGCGGCGTAGGCACCGGTCGTCGGGAACCAGTGGAGCACGTAGCCGAAGAAGAACAGCAGCAGCAGCGCGGTCCAGAAATACGGGAACGTGCTGAGGAACGAGCCGGTCAGCGTCGGCAGCGAGTCGAGCCAGGTGCCGCGGCGCCAGGCGGCTGCGACACCGATCAGGGTGCCGATCACGAAGGCGAGGATCGTGACGATGCCGACGAGGCCGATCGTGTACGGCAGCGCGGTCGAGACCATGCTCGACACGCTCTGCGGGTAGAAGGTGTACGAGACGCCGAAGTCGAGTCTGGCGACCTGACCGAGGTAGGTCACGTACTGGTCCCAGATCGAACCGGTCGGCACGCCGAGCTGCGCCTCGATCGCCGCACGCGTCGCGTCGGAGACCGGGCCGTTCTGCGAGAGCTTCGCGATCGCGGCATCCGCCGGCGAACCCGGCATCAGACGGGGGAGGAAGAAGTTCAGCGTGATCGCGGCCCACAGCGTGAGCACGAACAGGCCGAGTTTCTGGAGGAGGTACTTCACTTGTCCTCTCCCTTCACTCGCTCGAGCCGCGTGAAGATCATCAGCGGAGCCGAATCGTAGTTCTGCGGGATCATGTAGGGGTCTTCCTCACTCGGCCATCCGGTGAACTTGGCGTCGCTGAACAGACCCCAGATCCCGCCGTAGTAGAGACCGATCACCGGCAGGTCCTCGTAGACGATGCCCTGCAGCTCCTTCACGATCTCCATCTGACGGGCGGTGTCGACGGTCTCGCGGTACTCAGCGAGCAGCGCGTCGACCTCGTCCGACCTGTATCGCTCGAAGTTGTTCGCGGTCGCCTCTCCTGATGGCACGTAGAACTCGCTCGAGAGCAGGTTGTTGTATGCCTGGTAGACGTCGCCGTTGCCCATGCCGCCGATCGCCATCTCGAAGTCGCCGTTGCTGATCGCGCTCTGGTAGCCGGCAGGCTGCGGCAGCTTGAGCGTGACCTTCACGCCGACGGCGGCGAGCTGGCTCTGCACGGTCTGCGCAGCGCGGGTCCAGTCGGTGAAGCCGTTCGCTGTGGTCAGCGCGAACTCGAGCTGCGTGCCGTCGGCGCCCACGAGCTGGTCGCCCTGCAGGGTGTATCCCGCTTCACCGAACGCTGCGAGCGCGGCATCCGTGTCCTGCGTGATCATGCCCTGGTCGGGGATGCTCGGATCGAGGTACTCCTCCTGGTTCGGGAGGATGAGACCGGTCTGTCCTGCGGGCTTCATGTAGCCCTCTGAGGCGGTCTCGGCGATCTCCTCGCGGTCGAGGGAGAGCGCGATGCCGCGACGCACGTTCACGTCGTCGAACGGCGCGACCTCGAGGTTCGGCATCAACGCGATCACGCCGCCAGGCGGGAACCACCAGGCGTTGTGGTCGCTCGCCGCGCCCCAGGTGCCCTCGACATCGGAGATGAAGGAGTACGCCCAGTCGTAGCCGCGGCTCACGGTGTCGAGCTGCGAATTGGTCGAGGGCAGGATGATGTGCTCGACCTGGATCTTGTCGGCCTGCCAGTAGTCGGGATTCTTGTCCATCGAGTACTGCTGGTCGTTGTAGTTGCCGAGCACGAAGGGGCCGGTGCCCACTGGCTGCTCGTTGCGGAACGTGCCGGGATCCTTGACGTCTTTCCAGGTGTGCTCGGCGACGATCATCGTCTGCCCGAGGATCGAGAGCGAGGGCGCGTCGTCGGTCTGCAGGTGCAGGATGACGTCGCTGCCGTCGGTCTCCACGCTCTCGAGATGCTGCCAGGCGCCCTTGATGTCGAGCGAGGGGTTGTCCTTGAGGAGCTGGAACGTGAACGCCACGTCGTCAGCGGTCATGTCCTCGCCGTCGCTCCACTGCACACCGTCGCGGATCGTCATGACGATCGTGCGGGCGTCCGGCTGCGACCATTCGGAAGCCAACCACGGGTTGAGCGTGCCGTCGAGCGGGTTGACCAGGATCAGCGGCTCGTAGATCCACCGCGACGCAGTCCGCGTGTTGGTGAGATACGGGTTGAAGTTCCGCGTGAAGAACGGGTTGCCCTTGTCCGCGTTGATCAGCATCGTGTCTGCGCCGATCGATGGATCGGGCTGCGATGTGATCTGGATGCTGCATCCGCTGAGCACGACGGCCGCGGCCGCCAACCCCACGATCGCGGCTCTCCGCCAGCGCCGGAGCATGTGCGTCTTCGACACTCTGCCACCTCATGTCGTCTCTGTCATGAAGGGCGCTCCGCGATCGGAATGCCCTACGGCACGTGCCGCATGAGCGAGTGTAAGCGCATACATTTCGGATCTGCAACCCCTTGACAACGTCCCGTCACGGCGCGTCGCCTGTCAGCGACTGGCATGGACCGGTGCCGAAGTCGTGCTCAGTCGGGTCGCTGCGAGCTCTCCCTGAGCAGGATCTGGAGCGGCAGCCGCACGGTCGCGGGCTCCGCATCCGGTCGTTCGAGACGCCGGCCGAGCAGCTGCACCGCCGCACGGCCGAGGTCGATCATCGGCTGCCGCACCGTGGTCAGCGGCGGCGTCGACAGCGCTGCGGCTTCGAGACCGTCGAAGCCGGTGATCAGCACGTCCTCCGGCACCCGCAGGCCCGCTGAGCGGAAGGCATCGAGCGCACCGAGGGCCATCTGGTCGTTCGCGGCGACGAGCGCGGACGGCGCCCCCGCTGCGATCAGCGACTCCGCCGCCTCGCGGCCGGACGCGCGGGTGAAGTCTCCGCGGAGCACTGTCACGTCGTCGAGCGCGATGCCGGCATCGGCCACCGCTGCGGCGAACCCGTCCCAGCGCTGCGCGCCGTCCGGGGAATCCGCAGGTCCGGCAAGGAATGCGATGCGCGTGTGATCGGCCTGCGCCAGCACGAGGCGGGTGAGTTCGGCCATCGCCTCGGTGTTGCTGACGGTCACGTGATCGTAGTCGTCTCCGCGTGACGGTCCTGACAGCACGACGACCGGGATGCGCTGCGCGAGCCGCGCCAGCACATCATCGGGCACGCTCTGCGCGAGGACGATGAGTCCGTCGACGCGGCCGGCCATGTCGCGCACCGTCGACCGTGCGGGATCATCGCGCCCGACGCCGATCATGAGCACGAAGCCCTGCTTCCAGGCCTCCAGCTCAGCGCCGCGCAGCACCTCGTCGAGGAACAGCAGGGTCGGATGCGCCTCCGGGTCGGCGGCATCCCTCGCCATCGTGAACGGGGGCATCGAGGCGTGCTCCTCGGCCAGCACATCGAGCAGCGGGGCGTCCTCCGAGGCGTCGAATCCGGGGAAGTAGAGCCCCAGCACACCGGTGCGCCGCTCGGCGAGACCACGCGCGCTCCCGCTGGGCACGTACCCCAGTTCGGAGACGGCATCCATCACCCGTTCCCGGGTGGCTGGGCGCACGGCGTCCGGCGATCGCAGCACGCGCGACACCGTCGCGATCGAGACGGCAGCGCGGTCGGCGACGTCGTAGACGGTCGCTCTCTTGGTCACGCTCGATCTCCCTCCGGTGTGTGCACCAGGGTACCTGCGCGATCGGATGCCGGCGGGATCCGGGCGGGATGGGCGCGCGGATGCAGGTCAGCGGCGGCGAGCGATCAGGTGGCCGTGGGCGCGGCGGCTGATCTCGTCGGGAGTGCGCTCGCGGTGCTCGTGCGACACGACCTCGAAGCCGGCCGCGTCGAACAACGGGGTGAGCGCGTCGGCCGACCAGAAGACGGCCGGTGCGACGGCGTGGGCGAACTCCACGCGCGCCTCGCCGTCGAAGAATCCGATCAGGATGCTGCCGCCCGGTTCGATGACGCGGGCGAACTCCACGAGAACCCCGGGGACGTCGGCCGGCGGTGTGTGGATGAGCGAATACCAGGCGAGGATGCCGCCGAGCGCACCCTCCTCGACGGGCAGGGCTCGGAACGATGCCCGCTCGAACGACACCTGCGGGAACCGGTTCCGCGCCGAGGCGAGCAGCGCCCGGGACAGATCGACGCCCGACACGGTGCGATGTCCATCGTGCAGGAACGCCGTCCAGTGGCCAGGTCCGCAGCCGGCGTCGAGCAGTGCGCCGGACGTCGCGTCGCGCCAGCGCGCGATGACCGTCCGGTCGCGCTCGTCCATCTGCTCGAGCGTGCCGGCCGCGGCGAGGTACTCCGCTGCACGACCGTCGTAGGCGTGCGCGATGGCGGCGTCGGCTGCGCCGTGTCCGGGCGTCATCAGCGCGTGCGGGCCGCCAGCGCAGCCTGGTAGAGGTCGCGGGACGAGAGCCCGGTGGCTGCGGCGACCTCGGCGCACGCGTCCTTGAGACGGATGCCGTCGGCGACGAGCGTCTGCACCTGCGACAGTGCGTCCTCGGGCGACGACTCCCGATGCGGGGCGCCCTCGACCACGACGACGATCTCGCCCTTCACGCCGTCCTTCGCCCAGGCGACGAGCTCGGACGCCGTGCCTCGGCGAACCTCCTCGTAGAACTTCGTGAGCTCGCGGCAGACCGCGATCCGCCGCTCGTCGCCGAAGACGGCGCCCATGTCGGCGAGCGCCGAGGCGAGGCGAGCAGGAGACTCGAAGAAGACCATGGTGCGCGGCTCGGCGGCGAGCGCTCGCAGCGTCGTGCGCCGCTCCCCCGGCTTGCGCGGCAGGAAGCCCTCGAACGTGAAGCGGTCGGTCGGGAGCCCGGAGATCGCGAGCGCCATGAGCACCGCGCTCGGCCCGGGGATCGCGGTCACCGTGACGCCCTGGGCGACGGCCTCGGCGACCAGGCCGTAGCCGGGGTCGCTGACGGTCGGCATCCCGGCGTCGCTCATCACGATCACGTCGTTCTCGGCGGCGAGCGCTGCGAGTTCGGCCGCCTTCTGCTTCTCGTTGTGGTCGTGCAGTGCGATCAGGCGCGGCCGATTCGAGATCTGCAGCGCCTGCAGCAGCTTCTGCGTGGTTCGGGTGTCCTCCGCGACGACGATCTCGGCATTCTCGAGGACCTCGATCAGGCGGCGGGATGCGTCGCCGAGATTGCCGATCGGTGTGGCTGCGAGGATGATCACCCGCTCAGCTTATGCGGGCCTGCTCAGCGGGTTGTCTAGGCTGGACCGGTGACCGCGCCCGCACCCCTGCTGCCCCCGCCCGAGTCGCGGCTGACGCGCTACGGGCAGCTGCGCGATCGGCTGCTGCTGAACCAGCGATCGAACCGTCTCATCGGCTGGCTCGCTCCCCTGCTGATCAGCGTGCTCGCCGGCGCGCTGCGCCTGGTGAACGTCGGGCATCCGCACCAGCTCGCCTTCGACGAGACGTACTACGTCAAGGACGCCTGGTCGCTGTGGACACTCGGCTACGAGGGCACCTGGGGCGAGGGCGCGAACGAGGCATTCATCACGCTGCGCGACCTGCCTCTGTCCCACGAGGGCTCGTTCATCGTGCACCCGCCGCTGGGCAAGTGGCTGATCGCACTCGGCATGGCAATCGGCGGCCCGGACGACAGCGTGGGCTGGCGACTGGCGACCGCGCTCCTCGGCACGGCCTCGGTGCTGCTCGTGTTCCTGATCGCTCGGCTGCTGACCGGCTCACTGGTCCTCGCGACCGTGGCAGGCACGCTCCTCGCCGTCGACGGCCTGAGCATCGTGATGAGCAGGATCGCGCTGCTCGACGGCATCCTCACCTTCTTCGTGCTGCTCGGCGTGCTCTTCATCCTGCTCGACCGTAGACGCACCATCCCGATCCTCGAGCGACGCGATCCCGACGCCCCCGACGTGTCCTGGGGGCCGCTGCTCTGGCGCCGGCCATGGTTGGTCGCCGCAGGCTTCGCCCTCGGCGCCGCCTGCGCCGTGAAATGGTCGGGCCTGTACGTCCTCGCGGCCTTCGGTCTGTACGTCGTGGTGACCGATGCGCTCGCGCGGCGTCGACGCGGCGTCATCCTCTGGCCATCCGATGCCGCTTTCCGGCAGGGGCCGATCTCATTCCTGCTGCTGGTCTTCCCCGCGCTCGCGACGTACCTGATCAGCTGGACCGGCTGGTTCGTCACCGCGGGCGGCTACGACCGCGACAGCGACGCCAACCCGCTGGTCGCGCTCTGGAAGTACCACCAGTCGATGCTCGGCTTCCACGTCGGTCTGAACCGAGGTCACCCCTACGCGAGCCCTGCGTGGGAATGGCCCTTCCTGCTGCGTCCGACCGCGGTGTGGGTCGGCACTGACCCGAAGGGATGCGGGGTCGACCACTGCATGGCAGTGATCACTGCGGTGCCGAACCCGCTCATCTGGTACGGCGGCGTCGCGGCCTCCGTGTTCCTGGTGGTGCTGCTGGTGCGCGGCTGGGTGCTGCGCACTCCGGTGGGACCAGCGGTGAGCGTGCCACTGGTCGGTCTCGCCGCGACCTACCTGCCCTGGCTGATGTTCCCCGAGCGCACGATCTTCCAGTTCTACACGGTCGCGATGGTGCCGTTCCTGGTGCTCGCACTCGCGGTCGCGCTGCGCGCGATCGCCGGTCGGCGCGACGACCCGCTGCACCGACGACAAGCCGGCGAGCGCACGGTGCTGATCATCCTCGGGTTCGTGCTGCTGGTCTCGGCGTTCTTCTACCCGCTGTGGACGGGCATGAGCGTGCCCTACGAGTTCTGGCGACTGCACAACTGGCTGCCCGGCTGGATCTGAGCGAGCCGGGCCCGAGCAGCTACTCCGCCAGGTCGCCCGCGACGTGCTCGACCAATGGCAGCACGCGTCCAGACAGGTGCGTGCGCATCGCGATCGACGATGCGGTGCGCGCGACGCCTGGCACGATCGCCACACGGTCGAGCACCTCCTGCAACTGCGTGGCATCGCGCGCGACCAGACGCAGCTGCATGTCGCTCGCACCGGTTACGGTGTGCATGTCGACGATCTCCGGCACGGCATCCGCGAGCGCCGTGGCCACCTCGTCGTGCCCGACCTTCTGGTCGATCTCGACGAGGCAGAACGCCACGACGCCGTAGCCGAAGCCGCTCGGATCGATACGCGGCACGATCGCCTCGATCACGCCGCCTTCATGGAGCCGCGCGAGCCTGCTGGTCGCAGTGCCGCGGGCGATGCCGAGCCGCCGAGCGCACTCCAGGATCGGCAGCTGCGGCGACTCCGTCAGCAGACGGATGAGCTGCGCGTCGAGGCGATCGATGTGCATGCGCCGACTACTCTCTGACCGCTCCGGGCTGCGCGATCCCCCGCGTCGCCTTCGCCACGAGCAGCAGCACCGCCGTGAGCCCGAGGGTCAGCAGCAGCTGGATGCGTGCGGCAGGATCGATCATCGCGAGCGCGATGACGCCGGCGAGCAACGCCAGGCACAGCCACGACAGCCACGGGAAGCCCCACATGCGCATCGGCATGTCCGTTCCATCGCGATCGGCTCTGCGACGCAGGATGATCTGCGCGAGCGCGGTCGCCGTCCAGATGACCAGCAGCGTCGAGCCGACCACATTCAGCAGCGCGGGGAGCACGACGTCGGGGAATGCCCAGTTGAGACCGACCGTCACGAATCCGAACGACACCGAGGCGAGCACGGCGACGTACGGCACGCCCTTCAGGCTCGTCCGGGTGATGCCCTGCGGCGCGAGGCCGCGCTCACCGAGCGAGAACACCATCCGCGAGGCGCCGTAGATGTTCGCGTTCATCGCCGACAGCAGCGCGATCACGACGATCAGCGACATCACCAGGTCGACGCCGGGCACCCGGATCGTGGCGAGCACCGCGGAGAACGGGCCGTCGAGCACTGCGGGGTCGTTCCACGGCAGCACCGCGACGATCACGAAGATCGAGCCGATGTAGAAGACCAGGATGCGCACGAGCACCTCGCGCACGATGCGGCGGATGTTGCGGGCCGGGTCGTCGGACTCGGCGGCCGCGATCGCGACGACCTCTGTACCGCCGAATGCGAACACCACGATGAGCAGCGCCGCCGCGATCCCGGTCATGCCGTTCGGGGCGAAGCCGCCGTTGTCGACGAGGTTGCCGATGCCGCTGGCCGGCACGCCGGGGATCAGCCCGACGATCGCGCACACGCCGACCACCAGGAAGACGATGATCGCGGCGACCTTGATGGCGGCGAACCAGAACTCGAAGCGACCGTAGTTGCGCACGCCGAACAGGTTCACGGCCGTCAGCGCGACGACGAAGATCAGCACCCACGCCCAGGCGGGGATGCCGGGAACCCACCCTGCGATGATGCCGGCGGCGCCGGTCGCCTCGGCCGCGATCACCACGACGAGCTGGATCCAGTAGAGCCAGCCGACCGCACTCCCGGCGCTGCGCCCCATCGCCTTCTGCGCGTACGAGCTGAACGCGCCGGAACTCGGCCGAGCCGCCACCATCTCGGCGAGCATCGCCATCACCAGGATGACGATCGCGCCGGCCACGAGATACGAGATCAGCACGGCAGGACCCGCGAGACCGATCGCCTGTCCGGAACCGACGAACAGCCCCGCGCCGATCGCGCCGCCGAGGCCCATCATCGAGATCTGGCGACGGGTCAGCCCTGGGTGCAGCCCCTTGGTCGTCGTGGTCGTGGTGGGTACCTCGGTCATACGACCGCCTCCTCGGGAGCAGATGCATGGAGTGTCCGAGCGGATGCCGCGAGTGCGGCCGCGACCCGGTCGACGTCCTCGGCGGAGCCGGACGAGATGCGCACGCCCTCGCCAGAGAACGCCCTCGTGATCACGGCGCCTTCGCGCAGGAGCGTCTCGAGTTCGTCCGTGCGCTCCCCGGCCGGCACCCAGACGAAGTTCGCCTGCGAGGCGATCGCCGGCCACCCGGCCGCGATGAGCAGGGCGTGCAGCCGGTCGCGCTGCTGCACGACCTCGTCGATACGCACGGCGAGTTCGCGCTCGGAATCCAGCGAGGCGAGCGCGGCGGTCTGCGCCAGATCGGTGACGCCGAACGGCACGGCGACCTTGCGCTGGTTCTCGGCGACCTCGGTCGGGGCGAGCGCGTACCCGATGCGCAGGCCGGCGAGGCCGTACGCCTTCGAGAACGTGTGCAGCACCGCGACGTGCGGATGCCGATGGAACAGCTCGATGCCGGCGCCCTGGTGCTGGTCGTCCGAGTGGTCGGCGTCGATGACGTACTCCGTGCGGTCGAAGTGCACGTAGGCCTCGTCGATCACGACGAGCACATCGTGGGGCACCGCAGCCACGAATCGCTCGAGCTCAGCGGCGCCGACGACCGTGCCGGTCGGGTTGTTCGGGTTGCACACGAAGATCAGCCGCGTGCGCGGGGTGATCGCCTCGAGCATCGCGTCGAGATCGTGCGTGTGCGTCTCGGTCAGCGGCACTGCGATCGGCCTCGCACCGGCGATCCGCACGAGCGAGGGATATGCCTCGAACGACCGCCACGCGAACATGACCTCGTCGCCCTCGCCGGCCACCGCGTGGATCAGCTGCGCGGCGAGCTCCACCGAGCCGGCGCCGACCGTCACCTGCGCCGGATCGACGCGGTACCGCTCGGCGAGCACGTCGCGCAGCACGGTGGCGCTCATGTCGGGATAGCGGTGGATGGTGGCGAGCCGCTCCCCCACTGCCGCGATCACGGCAGGGAGCGGCGGATGCGGGGACTCGTTCGAGGAGAGTTTGGAGGCACCGGCCGGCGCTGAGCGCCCCTGCCGGTAGGTCGGAACGGCATCGAGGCCGGCGCGGGTGGGGAGGGGCATTTCGTCAGAGCATCCTTGCTGCGATCGGGCGGCGGCCCCGACGAGCCGCCTACTGTCGCGTCACACTAGACCGGATGCCGCCGGGTGGGCAAACGGTGCACAGCAAGCTGCGCATTGCGCGCAGATGGCCGAGTCTGTGTGCGCTTCCACTGTACAGATTGCGCAGCGCGGAACCGGAGCGCACTCGGGCCCTCGGACTACGCTCTCCTCATGGGAAACCCGTCCGGCTTCGAATACGCGGTGCGCGGGGATGCTGTCGTCATCCGCCATCACGGCGCGACGGCGACCGTGCTCCGCGGAGCGAGAGCGACGGAGTTCCTCGAGCAGGTCGCGCACGGCGACGCGCAGCTGCTGATGGCGCGGGTGACCGGGAACTACCGCAGAGGCAACGAGCGCACGGCACGGCAGCACCCTCGCAACAGCGGCTGACGCGAGCCCCCCTGCTCCGGTCCCGTCAGCGTGGCGCGACCACCGCAGTGGGATCGCCAGTGGGCAACCTGCACACGAAGGAGCGGCAGTCGAACGCCAGCTCCAGCGCGTCGGCCTTGCCCTCGAACAGCTCGAAGCCTGCATCCGCGAAGGCCTGAGCCTGCGCAGCGGTGACCACGGCGACAACATCCGCATCCGCCCGCCTGGCCGCGGTCACGAGGGCACCGGCCGGAGCATCCGTCACCACCACGATCTGGCGGGGCGGATCGACCAGACCTGCCGCCACGCGCAGCAGGCTGCCGTGGGCGAAGGGCTGCTCGAGCGCACGTGTCGCGAGGCTGCCGACGGTCTGCGCCGCGGCCTCGCGATAGCGCTCCCCCGCCCCGAGGCGCCATGCGGTGAGCGCGGCGGCGGCCACCGCCGCTGCCCCGGAGGGCAGGTCGCCGTCGGTCTGGTCGGGCGACGCGGCGATGCCGTGCGCGGTCAGCAGCGGATCGATGCGGTCGCCCTCGAGTGCCTGATCGAGGATCTGGAGCGCCGTGGTCGCCCACGACGCCTCGCCGGTCGCGACGGCCAGCGCGAAGAGTCCGTCGGCCAGCAGCCCGAGATCGGCGGGCGTCGCGATCGCCGCTGACGCGGTGCCGTCCAGCGAGGATCGGACGAGCACGCCGGTGGCATCGCGATTGACGCGCAGCACGGTCGTGGCGGCGGATGCGGCCGCATCCACCCAGGCGGACGCTCCCAGCGCTGCTCCGGCCCGCGCCAGCGCACCGATCGCGAGACCGTTCCACGCCGTGATGACCTTCCCGTCGACCGCCGGCGGTTCGAGGGCGGCGCGCTCCGCCGTCGACGACAGGTAGTACCCGCCCTCGCTTCGGGCTCCGTCGATCCAGGACTCCGAGTCCTGTGCCGCGCCGAAGCCGCCGCCGTCGCGCTGCAGCACCGCCAGCAGGAAGGCAGCGACTCCTCGCGCAGTGTCGAGGTCGCGCTCGTCGACCGCGACGTCTAGCAGCTGCGCGTTGTCGGTCAGCATCCGCTCATAGTGCGGCACCGTCCAGTCGCGCTGCGTCGCGTAGCGGAAGAACCCGCCCTCGACCTCGTCGTACAGGCTCGAGCCCGCCATCGCGGCGAGTGCGCGGCGCGCCGAGGCGGCGGCATCCGGCGCCTCACGCCGCACCAGCGGACTCTGCAGGAACCGCAGCGTCGTCGCGACCGGGAACTTCGGCGCCCCGCCGTATCCGCCGAACTGCGCGTCCTCGCGCGCCGCGATCGATCCGGCAGCGGCCGCGATGGCCGAGGCCGCAGGCAGCTCGCTCTGCGTCGACTCCGCCGCACGGGCGAGCGCGTCGGACACGGCATCAGCCGATTCCTCGGCCTGTTCGCGTCGAACCGTCCAGGCCTCGCCCACCGCAGCCAGCACCTCGCGGAACGACGGCAGCGGAGCGCGCGCGACCGGCGGCCAGTACGTGCCGGCGTAGAACGTGCGACCGCGCGGGGTCGCGAACACCGTCAGCGGCCAGCCGAGGTTCTGGGTGAACGCCGATGCTGCCGCCATGTACGCGCCGTCGACGTCGGGATGCTCCTCGCGATCCACCTTCACGGCGACGAACCCGGCGTTGATGATCGCTGCCGTCTCCGCGTCGTCGAACGACTCCCGAGCCATCACATGGCACCAGTGGCACGTCGAGTAGCCGATCGAGATCAGCAGCGGCACATCGCGCCGGCGTGCCTCCTCGAAGGCCTCTGCTCCCCAGGGGTACCAGTCCACCGGGTTGTCGGCGTGGGCGCGGAGGTAGGGGCTGAGCGTGTCGGCGAGCCGATTGGTCATTCCACCACGCTACGCCCGATCGAGGAGTGCAGCAGCGGGGACGACCTCAGCCGACCAGCAGGTCGACCGGACGGGATGCCGCGTAGCCGACCAGCGGCAGGGCGCGCTCCGCGGCGAGCGCGATACGCGCGTGCAGCACCTCGGACTCGATCACGTAGCCGTTGAAGTCGGTGTCGCTCGCGTAGACGCCGAGCGGCAGCGTCAGCGCCTGGAAGAAGGAGAACAGCGGACGCAGCTGGTGCTCGATGATGAGCGCATGACGCTCGCCGCCGCCGGTCGCTGCCAGCAGCACCGGCTTGCCGACGAGCTCGTACTGCCCGACGAAGTCGAACAGGTGCTTGAACAGGCCGGTGAACGAGGCGCGGTACACCGGGCTGCCGACGATCAGCAGATCGGCGGTCTCGATGGCGCGCAGCTTGTCCTCGATCGCCGGCGGCAGCTGGTCGCGGCGCAGTGCGCCGGAGAGCTGGGGCCCGATGTCGGTGAGCTCGATGACCTCCACCTCGACCTCGGCGCGCTCGGACACGGCGGCCGCGATGGCACGGACGAGGGCGGTGGTCTTGCTCGGCTCATGCAGGGAACCGGACACGGCGACGACGCGGTAACGAGCTGTCATGCCTTGAACGTACTCACGACGACGCCCCGTGTCGCGGCGAGCGACACGGGGCGTCATGTGAGCGATGCGACTCGGCGTCAGTTCACGTCGTCCGGGTGCGAACCGACGCGGCCGGAGCCGTCGAGCGGGTCGAGGGCGTCGATCGCTGCGATCTCGGCATCCGTCAGCGTGAAACCGAACACGTCGAGGTTCTCGCGCAGGCGCTCGGCGCGCACCGACTTCGGGAACACGATGATGCCCTTCTGCAGGTGCCAGCGCAGCACGGCCTGGGCGGGCGTGACGCCATGCGCCGCGGCCGCGTCGGCGACCGCAGGCGTGCCGAAGAGGTCGTACTTGCCCTGACCGAGCGGACCCCAGGACTCGATGCGGACGCCGTGCTCAGCGGCCCAGGCCACGACGTCGCGCTGCTGGTACGCCGGGTGCAGCTCGATCTGGTTGATCGCCGGCGTGACGCCGGTCTCGCTGACGACTCGCTCCAGGTGCGGCACCAGGAAGTTCGAGACGCCGATGCTGCGGGTCAGCCCGGCCTCACGCAGCTCGATCAGCTTCGCGAAGGCGTGCACGTAGTCGTCCTTGGCCGGGGTCGGCCAGTGCACGAGGTAGAGGTCGACCTGGTCGAGGCCGAGCTTCTCGAGGCTCTCGCCGATCGCGGCACGCGGCTCTTCGCCGTGGTGGCGGTCGTTCCAGAGCTTGGTCGTGATGAACAGCTCGTCACGCGGGATGCCCGACGACGCGATCGCCGCCCCGACGCCCTCCTCGTTGCCGTAGATCGCGGCGGTGTCGATGTGGCGGTAGCCGATCTCCAGCGCCTGGCTCACGGTGCGCTCGGTCTCGTCGGCGGGCACCTTGAAGACGCCGTAGCCCAGCTGGGGGATGGAGTTTCCGTCGTTGAGTTCGACTGCAGGAATGGTCATGGATCCAGCCTAGGTCCGGTCGTGGACATCGGCTTCGGAACCGAGGCCATCGCCTTCGCCCCGACGCCGACGAGACGTTCGAGCGGGCCGCGTCCGATCAACATCGACCAGAGCGTGGTCGCGACCAGGAGTCCGAGGATCATGGCGCCCCAGAATGCGTTGTCGGCGATGAAGGCGCCAGGGCCCGACACCAAGGCGATCACGATCACGTGGCCGGTGTATGCCGTGAGCGGCATGGAGCCGAGGGCACCGAGCGGCAGAAGCGGCCAGCGCAGCGGACGGCTCAGCAGCAGGCAGAGCGCGATCACGGCGAGCGCGAAGCCGCCGGAGCCGATGATCTCGGCCGTGCCTCCGCTGTGCGGGTCGACCGCGAACACGGCACGCAGCGCCGAGCCCAGCGGATCGGTCGCGGCGAGCGCCTGCGGATACGAGTCCCAGCCGCTGAACGACGCACTGGATCCGGCATCGGGTGCACCGCCGAGAGGAGCCGCCTGCCCGAGCGCGCCGAGGCCGTAGCCGGACACCGCCAGCACGACGCCGATGCCCAGCGCGACCGCCGCCGTGTGGATCCGCTGCACGTGCAGGCGTCCGAGCGCCATCCCGCCGAGCACGAACGCCATCCACGCCGTGATGGGGTAGCTGCCGTACAGCACGAAGCTCACACCAGCGCCTGCGGGGTACAGGGTCAGCGCGCCGAGCAGCGCGAGCAGGGCGGGGCCGACCAGTGCGAGCACCGCAGCACCGACCAGCAGCTGCCACGGCCGCCACCGGAGGAACGGGATGACGGCGACGTACAGCAGGCCGTAGAGCGTGAGGATGACAGCGATCGGGGTGTTCAGCATCTCGAGACACAGGCCGATCACGAAGATGACGGCGCCCCGGCCGATCAGCTGCAGCCGGATGCTGGGGAGGCGCTCGCGATCCGGGAGCGCACTGCGCCCGGTCATGAGCGCGATCGAGACGCCGGCCAGCACCGCGAACAGGATCGACGAGCGCCCGTGCACGAGGTCGGTCCAGGTGGTGACGTCCGTCCAGTCGAAGGTCGGGGTGTCGCCGATGTGGGCGCCTGCCATGCCGAGCACCGCCAGCCCTCGGGCGATGTCGAGACCGAGGATGCGCGGCGGTCTGCCGAACTCCCGAAACCAGCGCAGCGGATCTGTCACGTGATGATCGTAGGGCGCGAACCCGGCGATACGATGGAGGGCTATGTCTTCCCCCGTGATCTCGTACCCGCCTGAGCTGCCGGTCAGCGCAGCCCGCGCCGAGATCGCCGACGCCATCCGCGACAACCAGGTCGTGATCGTCGCCGGTGCCACGGGGTCGGGCAAGACGACGCAGCTGCCGAAGATCGCGCTCGAACTCGGCCGCACGAACATCGCCCACACGCAGCCGCGGCGGCTCGCGGCGCGTACGATCGCCGAACGCATCGCGGACGAACTCCAGGTCGAGCTCGGCACGCTCGTCGGCTACAAGGTGCGCTTCACCGACAAGGTCTCCGACGAGACGCGCATCGCGCTGATGACCGACGGCATCCTGTTGAACGAGATCCACCGCGATCGACTGCTGCGCCGCTACGACACGATCATCATCGACGAGGCGCACGAGCGATCGCTCAACGTCGACTTCCTGCTCGGCTACCTCGCGCGCATCCTGCCGGAGCGCCCCGATCTCAAGGTGATCATCACCTCGGCGACGATCGATCCAGAGAGCTTCGCGAAGCACTTCGCGACGGCTGACGGCGAACCCGCACCGATCATCGAGGTGTCGGGGCGCACCTACCCGGTCGAGATCCGCTACCGGGCGCAGACCGAGGAGTCCGAGGGCGAGGCCGACGGGAACGAGGACGAGGTGTCGGCGATCGTCGCCGCACTGCGCGAGCTCGATCGCGAGCCGCCGGGCGACGTGCTCGTCTTCCTGCCGGGCGAAGCCGAGATCCGCGATGCGGCGGATGCCGTGCGCGGCGCCTACTCGAACGAGCGCTCCCCCACCGAAGTGCTGCCGCTCTTCGGCCGCCTGTCAGCGGCCGACCAGCACCGGGTGTTCGAACGCAGTCGCGTCGCCGGCGTCCGCCGCCGCGTCATCCTCGCCACCAATGTCGCCGAGACCAGCCTCACGGTGCCGGGGATCAAGTACGTGATCGACACCGGCACCGCTCGCATCTCCCGCTACAGCAACCGCTCGAAGGTGCAGCGCCTGCCGATCGAGGCCATCTCCCAGGCCTCAGCGAATCAGCGATCCGGTCGCGCAGGTCGAACCAGCGACGGCATCGCGATCCGCCTCTATTCGGAGGAGGACTTCGAGCGGCGCCTCGAGTTCACCGAGCCCGAGATCCTGCGCACCTCACTGGCATCCGTCATCCTGCAGATGCTGTCGCTCGGCTTCGGCGACATCACGGCCTTCCCGTTCCTCACCCCGCCCGACTCGCGCGGCGTCAAGGCCGCGTTCGACCTGCTCACCGAACTCGGTGCCGTCGAGGCGCAGTCCGGCTCGGATGCAGCCCGACTCACCCGCATCGGACGCGACATCTCGCGGATCCCGATCGACCCTCGGTTCGCTCGCATGCTGATCGAGTCCGGGCGCGGAGGACGCAGCTCCTCACCGGCGGTCACGCGTGACGTGCTCGCGATCGTCTCAGGCATGTCGATCCAGGACGTCAGGGAGCGGCCGGAGGAGCGCCGGGAGGAGGCCGACCGCCTGCACACGCGCTTCGTCGACCCCACCAGCGACTTCCTCACGCTGCTGAACCTCTGGAACCACCTCCGCGAACAGCAGCGCGAGCTCGGCTCGAGCGCGTTCCGCCGCCTCTGCCGCGCCGAGCACCTGAACTACGTCCGCGTCCGCGAATGGTTCGACGTGCATCGCCAACTGCGGTCGCTGCTCGGTGGAGCGAAGATCCGCATCGCGGACACGGGCGACGATGGCGCGAGCGATCCGGACGCGATCCATCGGTCGCTGCTGTCCGGCCTGCTGTCGCAGATCGGCATCCTCGACGAGCGCACCGCCCCTGCGGGCAAGGCGCACTCCCCCGCCAAGGAGCCGAAGGGACGTCGCACGATCGAGTACCGCGGAGCCCGCGGCATCCGCTTCTCGATCTTCCCCGGCTCCGGGCTCCGCAAGAAGAGCCCGCAGGCCGTCATGGCCGCCGAGATCGTCGAGACCTCGCGTACCTTCGCCCGCACGGTCGCCGCGATCGATCCGGCCTGGGCCGAGCCGCTCGCCGGCGACCTCGCCAAGCGGCAGGTCACCGAACCGCACTGGTCGAAGGATGCCGGCGCAGCCGTCGCGTTCGAGAAGGTCACGCTGTTCGGGGTCGAGATCATCCCGCGCCGCCGGGTGCAGTTCGCCAGGATCGACCGCGCCGCCTCGCGCGAGCTGTTCGTGCGGCATGCGCTCGTGGAGGGCGAGTGGGATCCGAGCCGGCTCGACAAGCGCGTGTCGGCGTTCTGGCGCAGCAACGCCGAGCTCCGCAAGCGCCTGGAGAGGCTCGAGGAGCGTGAGCGCCGCCGCGACATCCTCGCCGGCGACGAAGCCGTGTTCCGGTTCTACGACGAGCGCATCCCTGCCGAGGTCTTCGACGTGCGGTCGTTCGAGAAGTGGTGGCGCGAGACGCTCGCAGCCACCCCGAAACTGCTCGCGATGCGCGAGGGCGACCTGATCGACGATGACGGGCGCGCCGATCAGAGCGACTTCCCCACCCGCTGGACCCAGGGCGACCAGGTGCTGGGCCTCGCGTACCGCTTCGAGCCGGGCGCCGCCGACGACGGTGTGAGCGTCGTGATCCCGCTGGCGCTGCTCGCGCAGGTCGAGGATCGCGGCTTCGACTGGCAGGTGCCGGGGCTTCGGGCCGAGCTCATCACCGGACTGCTGCGGGCGCTGCCCAAGGCGATCCGTCGGCACGTGGTGCCGGCGGCGGACTGGGCCGACACGTTCGGCGTCGAGCTCGCCGGCGAGAGCCCTGAGTCGCACGGCGGCCTCCCGAGCCGCACGCTGAAGGAGGCACTCGCCCGCCTCATCCAGCCGCTCGCGAACCAGCTCGTGTCTGCTGCGGACTTCGAGGACGACCGGGTGCCCTCGCACCTGCGCATGAACTTCCGCGCGGTGGATGAACGCGGCAGGGTGGTCGGGAGCGGACGCGACCTGACCGCGCTGCAGGCCGAACTCTCCGACCGGGCCCGCACCAGCGTGGCGCGCTCGATCGCCGCGCCGCAGCGCCAGGGGCACCCCCGGCAACCCGGATCCCTGGGCCAGGCGACAAGCCCGACCTCGAACATCGAGCAGGACGGCCTGACCGCCTGGACCTTCGACGACCTCCCGGAGGTGCTCGACACCCGCGTCGCCGGTGGCGTCGTCCGCGGCTATCCGGCGATCGTCGATCAGGGCAAGACCGTCTCGGTGCGCGTCGAGTCGTCTGCGGATGCCGCAGCGGCGGCGACCCGCGCCGGCGTGCTGCGTCTCGTGCTGCTCGCCGTGCCCTCCCCGTCGTCGTACGTGCAGCAGCACCTGACCAGCGCCGAGAAGCTCGCCCTCGCGGCGTCGAGCTACCCCTCGGCTGCCGCGCTGATCGAGGACTGCCGCGCCGCGGTCGCTCGACGCGTGATCGATGCCACGACCGGCGGATCGGGTGTCGTCCGAACCGCCGCCGAGTTCGCCCGAGTGCGTGATGCCGTGTCGGCGGTGCTCGTCGACGAGCTGTTCGCGTGCGTCTCGCTCGTCGCCCGCATCCTCACGCTCTCGCGCGATGTGGAGCGCGGCATCAAGTCGCAGAACTCGCTCTCGCTCCTCGGCCCGCTGAACGACATCAAGACGCAGCTCACTGCGCTGCTGCACCCAGGCTTCGTGTCGGCGGCCGGGATCGAGCGGCTGGCGCACTTCCCGCGCTACCTCGAGGCCATGCGCGACCGGCTGAAGACCCTCGCGAGCGAACCGGGCAAGGATCGCACGCGGATGAGCGAGTTCGAGCGGATGGCGAAGGTGTTCCAGGACGCTGGCGGCGTGATCCCGCTGCCGAAGGATGCCGCCCCCGCGCTCGTCGAGACGCGCTGGCTGCTCGAGGAGTATCGCGTCAGCGTGTTCGCGCAGCGACTCGGCACCGCGCAGCCGGTCTCGCCGCAGCGCATCCAGAAGGTCCTCTCGGGTCGCTGAACCCGCCACCCATCTCGCCCGAAGGCGGGACCGCGAGGGTAGCCTGGTCGCATGGCTCGCGCGATCGTGTATACGGAAATCGGCTCACCCGACGTTCTCCACCTCAGCGAGATCCCCGATCCGGTCGCCGCTGACGGCGAAGTCGTGGTGGCGATCGAGGCAGCGGGCGTGAACCCCATCGACGCGAAGATCCGCGGCGGGAAGCGCCCATCGCCGCCGATCATCGAACCGCGGCCCGTCGGCTTCGACGGTGCCGGTGTGATCACCGAGATCGGCGCAGGCGTCGAGGGCTTCTCGGTCGGCGACCGGGTCGCGATCCGCGATGCGCACGGCACCTACGCATCGGCGATCGCGATCTCGCCGGAGCACCTCGCGCTCCTCCCGGACTCCGTCACGGCCGCCGAGGGAGCCGGCATCGGCATCCCCGCCGGCACCGCCTACCAGGCGCTGCGATCGCTCGAGGTCAGCGAGGGCGATGTGCTGCTCGTGCACGCCGGCTCCGGCGCGGTCGGCCAGGCCGCAGTGCAGTTCGCCGTGGACTGGGGCGTGACCGTCATCGCGACCGCGAGCCCATCCCGTCATGCGCAGCTGCGCGAACTCGGAGCGATCCCGGTCGCCTATGGAGAAGGACTGCGGGAGCGCGTCGAGCAGGCCGCTCCCGACGGCGTCACGGTCGCGCTGGACTGCGCCGGCACCGACGAGGCCATCGAGGTCTCGCTCGCTCTCGTCCCCGACCGCGAGCGGATCGCCACGATCGTGCGAGGACCGGATGCGGCATCCTTCGGCATCCGTGCCTTCTCCGGTGGATCACCGGTGCCCCTCACGGACGAGGAGCAGGCCTGGCGTGCCGAGGCGCTCCCGGAGACCATCGCGCTGATCGCCGCCGGCGACTTCGTGATCGAACTCGGCCCGCAGCTCCCCCTCGCCGAAGCGGCGCGGGCCCACGAAATCGTGGAGGCCAACGCCGCCTCGGGGAAGATCGTGCTGGTCCCCTGACCCCGCAGCCGGTCCGGCTCAGACCGGAGCCACCGGCCGCCCGATCGACAGCATCAGACGATTCGCCCAGTTGAAGAACGCCGCGCCGTAGATGAGGTCTGAGATCTCCAGGTCGTCGAGACCGGCGGCCCGCAGTCGGCCGATCTCGTCCTCCCCGAAGGCGCTCGGGGTGTCGGTGAGGGCGACGGATGCCGCGACGACCGCATTCCAGCGCTCGCCGAGCTCGGCGTCGACGCCCTCGTCGAGCAGCAGATCCACGTCGTCGACGCGCTTGCTGTGATGCGCCGCGAACCGGGAGTGCACCGAGGCGCAGAACACGCAGCCGTTGCGACGCGAAGCCGCGGTCGCGGCGAGCTCTCGCTCTGCGCGCGGCAGTCCCTCCGACGCGTTGTAGAAGATGTCCTTGTCGACCAGGGTGCGCGCCTTGAGCACCTCGGGGTCGCGCGCCAGTAGCCGGAAGTAGTCGTTCTTCGCCCTGGCCGCGTCGACGAGGCCGTCGAAGTGGCGCTCGGTGAGCTCCTCCTCAGCCAGCGGCGGCAGATGCGGCGTCCAGCCGACCTCGGCACGCGTGAAGCCATGCGGGTGCGGTGCATCGGCGTGCAGCAGCACGGTCTCCGCGGCACTCATGCGGCGACCTCCTCGGCGTCGGCGGGAACCGGTGCTGCGAGCCCGGCCGCGGACAGCGTGCGGAGCCCGGTGACCACGCGCTGCTGGAACGCGAGGAACGATACGAGCTGCGACAGCGTGACGATGCCGTCGGCCGACCATCCCGCCGACAGGAGGCGACCCAGATCGGCGCCGGAGGCCTCGCGCGGACGCAGCACCAGCAGGTGCGCGTGCGCGAGCGCGGCCGCGAGACGCTCGCCGAGCGCGCTGGTGGCCACGTCCGACGGCGCGTACCGCGCACCCTCGGTGTTCTCGCTCTGCAGTCCCAGCTCCGTGTAGGTGCCGAAGGGGCCGGCGACCGCGTACTCGACGGCCTCCGAGCGCACCACTGCGGCACGCGGCGCATCGGCCTCGACGGCGCGAGCGGCGTAGAACGCGGCGGTCGCGTCGTCGGCGCCGGCGAGCGCCGTGGCGAACGCGGCGATCAGCTCGCGCTCCTCCTGCGACACGTGCTCGGTCGAGACCGGCTGGAACAGCGCGTCGAAGCTCGCCTGCAGCTGCTCCCTGGTGACGGGGCGGCGACGACGAAGCGCGTCGAGCTCCGGCGTCACCTCCGCGATCCGGTCGACGATGTCGGTGGTCATGCCTGCTCCTTGCTGGTCGTGGTCGTGGTCGTGGTCGTGGCGTAGCCGAGGGCCGGAGCGACCTGCTCGGCGAAGAGCTCGATCGACCGCAGCACGTGCGCGTGCGGGGCATCGACCGAGTGCACCTGGAACGCAACCTCGGTGGCTCTGGCGAGCGTCGCGTCGGCTGCGAGCGACGCCGCCACCTCGTCCGGCGTGCCGAGGTGGGTGTCGAGGGCGACGATCAGCTCGTCGATCGAGTCGCCGGGGATCGTCTGCCCCTGGCGGCGGAACCCCTCGGCCGCACGGCGGAGTCCGACCTCGGCGAAGCGCAGCGCCTCAGCCCGGTCGTCGGCGACGAACACCGTGCGAGATGCGGTGATCCGCGGCGCGACCCCGGCTGGCAGCGCATCGAGATACGCGTCGATGATCGGGTCCTGCAGCGCGGAGAGCGGTGCGCGCAGTGCACCCGCCGACCGAGGCTGCGTGCGCGAGAGCAGCAGCCCGTGCCCGTGCACGCCGGCGCGATGCCCGCCAGGAGCCGAGAACGTCGCCTGCCACACCCGGTCGGCCAGCGAGGGCCCGTCGCCCGATGCGGCATCCGGGTACAGCGTGTTCCCCTCGCCGACGTCGCGACCGGCGAGCGCGTCGAGGAGCACCCTGAGCTTGCGGTCGTAGGTCATCGCCTTGTGGTTCACGTCCTCGCCGAAGGGCGAGAAGGAGGTCGGCGTGCCGCCGCTGCCGAGACCGAGATCGAGGCGACCGCCGGAGAGCAGATCGGCGACCGTCGCATCCTCGGCGACTCGCACCGGATCCTCGAGCGGCAGCGTGATCACCCCGGTGCCGAGACGGATGCGCGAGGTCTTCGCTGCGATGTGGGCGAGGAACACGAGCGGCGACGGCAGACCGCCCTCGGCGGCGTGGAAGTGGTGCTGCGCGACCCAGGCGCGGCCGACGCCGTGCAGCTCGGCGTGCTGGATCTGCTCGGCCGCGAGCGCGTAGCGCTCCGCCGGCGAGGCGTCGTCGAGCAGTCGCGTGAAGAAGGCGATCGTGGGGGCGGTCATACGGTCGTCTCCGTTCGCCCTGGCACTGCGGCAAGCAGCTCCCGGGTGTAGTCGTGCTGCGGGGCGCGGAAGAGCTCCTCGGTGGCCCCCTCCTCGACGATCCGTCCGCGGCGCATCACCGAGACCGTGTGGCTGATCCGTCGCACCACCGCGAGGTCGTGCGAGATGAACAGGTAGGTGAGCCCGAGCTCTGCCTGCAGTGAGGTCAGCAGCTCGAGGATGCGAGCCTGCACCGTGACATCGAGCGCCGACACGGCCTCATCGAGCACCACGATCTCCGGATCGATCGCCAGCGCCCTGGCGATCGCGACGCGCTGGCGCTGTCCGCCGGACAGCTCGCGCGGGGTGCGCTGCGCCACGTCGGACGGCAGTGACACCCGATCGATCAGGGCGAGCGCGCGCTCGCGACGCTCCTGTCGCGAGCCCACTCGGAAGTTCTGCAGCGGTTCGGCGATGATGTCGGCGATCTGCTGACGCGGATCCAGCGAGGCGAAGGGGTTCTGGTACACGAGCTGGATGCGGCGCCGCAGCGCTCGCAGCCGCTCACCGGATGCGGTCGTCACGTCGTCGCCCGCGACCTCGATGGAACCGGCATCCAGACGCTCGAAGCGCGTGACCAGGCGCGCGGTCGTCGTCTTGCCCGACCCAGACTCCCCCACCAGCGCGTGCGTCGTGCCTCGGCGGACGCGGAACGAGACGTCATCGACCGCGCAGAACTGTCCGCGCCCGGCGACCTTGAACTCCTTGACGAGCCCCTCAGCGACGATCGCATACGGGTTCTCCGCAGCGACTGCGGCGGCATCTCGCAGGAACGGCGGCGCATCGGGACGGCGGAATCCGGTCGTGAATGCCGGAGCATCCGCGAGCAGCTGCCGCGTGTACGCGTCGCTCGGGGCATCCAGCACGGCAGCACTGGCTCCCTGCTCGACGATGCGACCGTCCTTCAGCACCACCAGCCGCTGGGCCCGGTCGGCGGCGACACCGAGGTCGTGCGTGACGAGCAGGATGCTCGTGCCCTCCTCGCGTCGCAGCTCGTCGAGCAGGTCGAGCACGCGGCGCTGCACGGTGGCGTCGAGCGCGCTCGTCGGCTCATCCGCGATCAGCAGTCTCGGCTGCAGGGCGATCGCAGTCGCGATCAGCACGCGCTGACGCATGCCGCCTGAGAGCTCGTGCGGATACTGCCTCGCTCGCAGATCCGGGTCGTCGATGCCCACCCGGTCGAGGAGCTCGATCACCCTCGCGCGGCGAGCGCGCCCGTCGCGGTGCCCGTGCAGGCGCAGCACCTCCTCGACCTGTGCGCCGATCGGGCGCACCGGGTTGAGCGAGGTGGTCGGATCCTGCGGCACGAGTCCGATCTCTGGACCGCGGATGCTGCGCAGTGCGCGATCCGACCAGCCGGAGATCTCGAGTTCGCCCAGACGCACCCGGCCGCCGTCGACCCTGCCGCCGCTCGGCAGCAGCCCGAGCAGCGCATGCGCGGTGGTGGACTTGCCGGAGCCGGACTCCCCGACCAGCGCCAGGGTCTCGCCCTCGCCGATCTCGAAGGAGACGCCGTGCACGACCTCGCGGCGTACCGTGCGGCCGGCGTAGGAGACCCGCAGGTCGTCGACGCTGAGAACGCTCATCGGGCATCCCTTCCGATGCGGTGACTGATGCGATTGGCGCTGAGCACGACCGCGACGACCACGAGACCCGGCAGCGCCGTGAGCCACCACGCCGTGCCGACGTAGTTGCGTCCCTCGGCGATCAGCAGCCCCCACTCGGGCGTCGGCGGCGGTGCACCGTACCCGAGGAAGCCCAGCGTCGAGATGGCGAGGATCGCGGTGCCGAACTGCAGTGCGGCGAGCGCCACGATCGGGGTGAGCGAGTTCGGCAGCACGTGCCGCCAGAGGACTGCGAAGAAGGTCGCACCGCTGCCGTAGGCCGCCTCGACGAACTCGGTGCGACGCACGCGCGCGACCTCAGCCCGCATGAGCCTGGCGAACGCCGCGACGCTGCCGAGGCCGACCGCGATCGCCGCGTTGACGGTGCCGAAGCCGAGCAGGATGATCACCGACAGCGACAGCAGCAGGCCGGGGATCGCGAGCAGCACGTCGACCACGCGCATCAGGATGTCGTCGACGACACCCCCGAGCGCACCGGCGATCGCGCCGAGCAGGGTCCCGAGGGCGAGGCCGACCGTGACGGCGATGAGCGCGCCGGAGAGGGAATGCACCGCACCGTGCACGACGCGTCCGAAGAGGTCGCGGCCGAGGGTGTCGGTGCCGAACCAGTGCGCTGCACTCGGCGGCAGCAGCTTGTCGGCCGGAGTGCCGGTCAGCGGGTCGCCGGGCGCGAAGATCGAGGGCACCACGGCCCAGAGCACGGCGAGCGCCACGACGAGGATCGCGAGATACAGATCCCAGGGATGCCGCCGCCGCGCACGCCGGGCGAGCGCCGCGACCGGAGCATCCGTCGTGGAATCGTTCGTCTGCCCAGCCGCCTGCACTGTCGCATCCTGACGCAGGACGGGGATCGTCATGCCGGCACCTCCTGGAGTGCGCGTCGCGGCGTGGCACGGGCCACGCGCCGTTGGCGCGGATCGATGAGCGGAGTGACCAGGTCGACCGCGAAGCTGATCAGGACGAAGCCGAGCGCCGAGAGCAGCACCACGCCCTGCAGCACCGGGATGTCCTGGTTCGCGACGGCCTGCTCCGTCAGGCGTCCGATGCCGGTGCGTCCGAACACGGTCTCGGTCACGACGGCACCGCCGACGAGCTCGCCGAACAGCACACCGGCGATCGTGAGGGTCGGCAGGGCGGCGTTGCGGGCGACGGAACGGGTGAGCACCCAGACCGGCGGAGCGCCCTTCGCCCGCACGACGGTGATGAACGGCTGCGCCTGCACTTGATCGATCGCGCGAACCAGCACCTGCGCGAGCGGTGCCGAGATCGGCACCGCGAGCGTGAGCACGGGCAGGACGAGTCCTGCGACCGGGTCTGCTCCGACGATCGGCACCCAGCCGAGCCCGAATGAGAACACCTGGATCAGCAGAATGCCGAGCCAGAACACCGGAACGGCCACGAACAGACCGGGCACCTGCCGCAGTCCGCTGCGCAGCCACTCGAATCGTGCGAGCGACGACAGCCCTGCCGCGAGCACCGCGATCAGCAGCGCAACGACCAGACCGAGCGATGCGAGCAGCAGCGTCGACGGCAGCGCCTCGGCGAGCATCGTCAGCACCGGCGTGCCGAACTGCGTCGAGTACCCGAAGTCACCGGCCAGGAAACCGAGCCCTGCGTGCAGGTACTGCTCCCACCACGGCAGGTCGGCGCCGTAGGTCGCCCGGATGCTGTCGAGCTGCTCCGGCGAGAGCCCGAGGCTCGGGTCGGAGAACTTGATCAGGATCGCGTCGCCGGGCAGCAGCTGCAGCAGGAAGAACGTCGCCGTGAAGGCCGCGATCAGCACGATCGCGGCCTGCCCGGCTCGTCGGAGGACGAACAGCATCAATGCTCCTGCAGCCACACACCGGAGAAGGTGGGGCGGCCGACGGACTCGAAGGCCACGCCCTGCACGTAGGCCGCGGTGCCGTAGACCTGCGGCTCCTCGAAAAGCGGGATCACGTACGCCTGCTCGGCGATGTAGTCCTGCACGGCCTGCGAGGCCGCGATGCGCTTGTCGGCGTCGGGCTCGGATGCCACGGCGAGCAGCAGCGAGTCGAGCTCGGCGTCGTTCGAGATGAGCGTGTCGCGGTTCTTCGTGAAGTACTGGCTCTTGATCACGTCGAGGTCGGCGCGTCCGACCATCGAGTGGTAGAAGCCGGTCTTGTTCGGATCGCGGGTGTCCTCGGCGTAGCTGCCGGCGTCGCCCGGCTTGACCGTGAGCTCGACGCCGACCTTCGCCAGCTGCTGCGCGACCAGCTCGAGCGTCTGCTTCGAGAGCGGCTGGGGCTTGGCCTCGTAGACCGTGATTGCCAGGCGCTCGCCGTCCTTCTCACGGATGCCGTCGGAACCGGGCGTCCAGCCGGCCTCGTCGAGCAGTTCCTCGGCCTTGTCGGGGTCGTACACGTAGTGCTCGGACTCGTCCTTGAAGCCGATGGCCTCCGACGAGAGCACCGACTTCGCGACCGGGTAGTTCTCGGTGAACAGGGTGTCGACGATCTCCTGCGAGTCGACGGCCGCCACCAGCGCCTGGCGGACGCGGATGTCGGTGAGGAGCGGGTTGCTCGGACGCAGGCTGATCGCGTTGTTCACGCCGCGGGTCTGCGGCGCGTAGAGGGTGAAGCCGGCGCTCTCGACGCGGTCCTCGTCGAACGCCTGCACATAGCGCACGTAGTCGGCCTGACCCGCGAGCAGCGAGCCGATGCGGACGGAGTCCTCCGGCGTCACGAGCACGTGCACCGCGTCGAGGTATGCGCGGCCCTGGTTCTCGGCGCTCTCCGGCGCCCACTCGTAGTCGTCACGGGCGGTGAGCGTGTACTCGGTGCCGAGCTTCTCGTCCGTCACCGTGAAGGGTCCGGAGCCGATGATCTCCTCCGCGTTGCCTGCTCCGAAGTCCTCGATCGTGCCGTCGAGCGTCTCGGGTGAGAGCAGGCCGGAGTTGATGGTCGAGGTCGCCTGCAGGAACCCGGGCGCCGGCGCCGAGAAGCGGAAGGTGACGGTGTCGTCGTCGACGACCTCGCTGCTGGCGTAGTTGTTGATCGCCTCCGAGATCGTCAGCCCGCGCTCCGCGTCGCCGAGTCCGTACGTGTCGAAGTTCTTCGCGACCGCCGCCGCGTCGAGCGCCGTTCCATCGGAGAAGGTGACGTCGGGATTGAGGTTGAACGTGTACTCCGTCGCGTCGTCGTTCACGGTCCAGTCGGACGCGATCCACGGCTCGATCTCGAGCGTGTCCGGGTTCTGCCAGGTGAGGCGTGCGGCGATGTTGTTGACGATGCCGCCGTTCGGATAGAACCCGGCCTGCGGCGGATACAGGTTCGTGTAGGTCTGGTGCTCGAGGTAGGTGAGCGTGCCGCCCGTGACGGGGTCGCCAGCGGCGGCCGGCGCGTTGGCCGGTGCGGGCGACGAGGAGCAGGCGACGAGGCCGGCAGCCATCACGAACGGGAGGGCGACGGCTGCGGCGCGGACGGTGCGGCGGTTCATGGGAAGGGCCTCCTGGGCGGGTGGGGGTGCAGGGTGCTGGGTGCTGAGTGATGCGTGCGGTGTGGTTGTCACGCTAGAGACGGCGGAACGGGAGCAGCGAAGGCGATGTCACAGGCCGACGCCGCACGTCATGCGGCGTCACGAGACGCCGGTCAGACGGTCGCGAGGGCCGATTCCGCGGCGGTCGCAGCGACACCGAGTCGCTCGCGGAGCGTCGAGCCGTCACGTCCGAGCAGGCCGCGGCGACGGAGCTCCGGCACGGCGAGCGCCGTGAACGACTCGAACTGTGCGGGCTGGAACGCCGAGAGCACGTTGAAGCCGTCGGCGGCGCCCTGATCGCGCCAGGTCTCGAAGTGGTCGGCGATCGTCGACGCATCGCCGACCACGAATGCGGCGGGAACGGCGTGCGCTGCAACGAGATGCCGCCAGGTGAGCGGATGCCGCGAACCCGCACGATCCGCGATCTCGAGTCCGGCGATGCGGGCCACGCGCTCGATGAGTGCGGCGCCTCCGCCGCCGAGCCGTCGCGCCTCCGCCTCGGTCACCGGGCTGTCGAAGGCCGCGCGCCTGAGCGCATCGTCCGGATCGACCTCCAGCGCATCGGCGAGCGCGCCCACCGTGCGATTGGCAGGGAACGCCGTCCGAGCTGGCTGGTGCCCCTCGGCGAGCGGCACCAGTGCCAGCAGTCGTTCGACGATCCGCTGCGCGTCGGCATCCGTGTCAGCGACGACGGGCAGGACCGGGGCGATCACCTTGAGGCGATCAGGGTCGCGACCGGCATCTGCAGCGAGCCCGCGCAGCGTCCTGCGCACCTCGATCGCATCGGCCAGTGCCGGCGCTGCGATCAGGGCGAGGTCGGCCTCGGTCGCGGCGAGCGCACGGGAGCGCGGCGAGGTGCCTGCGTGCACGATCGGGATCTGCCCCTGCGGCGGCCGAGCCACGTTCAGCGGCCCGGTGACGCTGAGGTGCGCACCCCGGAGGTCGGCGGCACGGAGGCCATCCGGATCGATGAGCACGCCGCGCGCGGCATCCGCGATCCAGGCGTCCTCGCTCCAGGAATCCCACAGCCGGCGCAACGCCAGGACGAACTCCTCCGCGCGGTCGTAGCGGCTCACATTGTCGGCGTGCGCATCGCGGCCGTGGTTCCCTGCGGCACGGGGCTCGGCCCCGGTGACGAGATTGACCCCGGCCCGGCCGTGGGTGAGCACGTCGAGGGACGCCAGCGACCTCGCGGTCGCATAGGGGTCGGCGTAGGTCGTGTTGACCGTCGCGATGAGTCCGATGCGAGAGGTGATGCCGGCGAGGAACAGCACGGCGCTCACGGGGTCGATCCGGGCGAGCAGATAGGGATCGCGGAACTCCAGGTCGGGCCCGGTTGCCAGCCAGTCCCCGAAGAAGAGGTAGTCGAGACCGGCATCCTCACCGGCCTGCGCGACGCGGCGCAGGATCTCGGCGTCGCCCGCTGGGTCTCGGTGGGCGCCCTCCTGGCGCCAGCCGGACGGATAAGCACCGAGCGTGCGCACCATGGCGCCGATGATGAGAGGTTCGGTCATGCCGCCACGGTAGAAGGGCGACGAGGAGGCCGACCACGCCGCCGATGTCGGAGGTCATACGGTGCAACAGTCCGTCACACTCGCCATACCCTCTACGCTGAGACGATGACTGGTCTTCGTTGGGGAATCCTCGCAACCGGCGGCATCGCCGGCTCGTTCGCATCCGATCTGCGCACCGCAGGACTCGATCTGGTCGCGGTGGGATCACGCTCGCAGGAGTCGGCCGATGCGTTCGCCGCACGCTTCGACATCCCGCGCGCGCACCCGTCCTATGAGGCGCTCGTCACCGACCCCGACGTCGACATCATCTACGTCTCCACGCCGCATCCGATGCACCATGCGAACACTCGCCTCGCGCTCGAGCACGGCAAGCACGTGCTGGTCGAGAAGGCGTTCACGCTCAACCGCGCCGAGGCCGAGGACCTGCAGCAGCTCGCTGCCGAGCGCGGTCTGCTGGTCACCGAGGCCATGTGGACCCGATACCTCCCCCACATGCTCCGCGTCCGCGAGATCATCGCCGACGGCACGCTCGGTGACATCCGCGCCGTCACGGTCGACCACACGCAGCTGCTGCCATCGGACCCCGCCCACCGGTTGAACGCCCTCGAGCTCGGCGGCGGTGCGCTGCTCGATCTCGGCATCTACCCGATCTCGTTCATCTGGGACATCCTCGGTGAGCCCACCAGCATCCACAGCGTCGCGCGGCTGATCGAGACCGGGGCGGATGCCGAGGTCGCCACCGTCATGACGCACGGGGGTGGAGCTGTCTCGACCAGCCTGTCCTCCTCGCGCGCAGCCGGCCCGAACGCGGCCCTGATCCTCGGCACGAAGGCTCGCATCGACATCGACGGCGTCTGGTACGCCCCCACCACGTTCCGCGTCGTGGGGCCGGACGGCACCGTGCTCGAGGAGTTCGACGGGCGCCTCGATCCCGAGAACGGCGGACGGGGCATGCAGTTCGAGGCGCTCGCCGCCGAGCGCCTCGTGCGCGAGGGAAACCTCGCAGGCGCTCTGCTCCCGATCGCCGAGACCGTGGCCATCATGGGCACCCTCGACGAGATTCGCCGCCAGATCGGCGTCAGCTACCCGAGCGAGGAGGCCGACCGTGGCTGAGACCACCGACGCACGCGTCGCCGTCTACCTCGACTTCGACAACATCGTCATCTCCTGGTACGACCGGGTGCATGGGCGCAACGCCTACGGCAAGGACCGCCAGCGGATCGCCGAGAACCCGAACGATCCTGACGTCGTCGAGCGCCTCGGCCGGGCCATGATCGAGGTCGGCGCGATCATCGACTACGCCGCCTCCTTCGGCACCCTGGTGCTCACGCGCGCCTACGCGGACTGGTCATCGCCCGTCAACGCCGAGTACCGCTCGCAGCTCGTCGCCCGCGCGGTCGACCTGGTGCAGCTCTTCCCGGCTGCGGCCTACGCCAAGAACGGCGCCGACATCCGTCTCGCAGTCGATGCCGTCGAGGACATGTTCCGTCTCCCCGACCTCACGCACGTCGTGATCGTGGCCGGCGACAGCGACTACGTGCCGCTGGCGCAGCGCTGCAAGCGGCTCGGCCGCTACGTGATCGGCGTCGGCGTCGCCGGCTCGACCGCGAAGTCGCTCGCCGCGGCCTGCGACGAGTTCGAGGCCTACGACTCGCTCACCGGCGTGGTCCGTCCGAGCAAGCCGGTGGCACCTGTCGCCGAGACCCCGGTGAGCACGGCCGAACCCGTCGAGGCGACCGGCGCCGCAGACACGACCGTCAAGGCCAAGGCGGCCCCGAAGACCCGCAGAGCCAAGAGCCCGGCCAAGGTCGAGGAGCCGGCCGAGGTGAAGCTCGACGAGCAGGGCGAGGCGACGCAGCTCCTCGAGCGCGCGCTGCGGCTCGGCCACGACAAGGCGGATGCTGACGAGTGGCTGCACAGCTCAGCCGTCAAGACGCATATGCGCCGCATGGACCCCTCGTTCAGCGAGAAGGCCCTCGGCTACCGTTCGTTCTCCGACTTCCTGAAGTCACGCGACGACATCACCGAGCTCGAGGAGACCGGGCACGAGCGGCTGGTGCGCCTGCGCGAGCGCTGAGCTCGCGCACCCGACCTGATCGCGCCGGATCCCGATGCGGCGGCGAGAGCGGTTGACCGCCCTCACCGCCACATCGGATGCCGTCAGAGCGTCCGCTCGAAGGGATCGAAGTCGGCGTCGATCGAACCGACCTGGTCGAGTGTGCTCTCGACCGCGACGAAGCTGCGCGATTCCGCCGCCTCCTCGATCGAGAGCAGCGTGTCGAGCACGTGGAAGCCGAACTCGCCGGTCGCCACATGCGGGCGTCCGGCCGCGATCGAGCGCGCCATGTCGAGCAGGCCCACGCCGCGGCCGGAGAGCACGCCCTCCTGCGCCACGTCGACGACCTCCTGCTCGACCGGCTCCGGCGGCACGAACAGCCGGCGAAGCGGGCGGGTGATCGTGATCTGGCCGCCGAAGGTGTTCGGGTCGGGGATCACGATCGTGCCATCGGTGCCGGTGATCTCGACGATCCCCTGCCGGATGACCGGAGAGTCGGTGCTGTAGACGCTCTGAGCCTGGCCGCCCTGCTCGAAGTCCATCAGCACGCTCAGCGTCGACGGGATCTCGACCGGGAACTCCTGCCCGGCGAGCTCGCCGACCTGCACACGACGCGTCGGCGTGCCCTGCAGCCCGAGGGCCGCAACCGAGGCGACGGGACCGAACACGTGCACGAGAGCGGAGACGTAGTACGGCCCCATGTCGAGCAGGGGACCTGCCCCCTTGGCGTACAGGAACGCGGGGTTCGGGTGGAAGATCTCCGGCCCCGACCACTGGAACGTGGTCTGCGCGAAGAGCGGACGACCGATGTCGCCACGGGCGATGGCACGCTTGGCGGTCTGCACCCCTGGTCCGAGCACGGTGTCCGGAGCGACGCCGACGCGGAGGCCGGCGGCATCCGCCTTCTCGAGCAGTCGGCGGGACTCCTCGCGGCTCACGCCGATCGGCTTCTCGGTCCAGACGTGCTTGCCGGCGGCGATGATCGCCTCCGAGACCTCGACGTGCACGGCCGGGATCGTGAGGTTCACGACGATGTCGATCTCCGGATCGTCGAGCACGACGTCGACGCCGCCGGCACGCGGCACCCCGTACTTGTCGGCCTGCGCGCGGGCGCGCTCCTCGATCACATCTCCGACGGCGAGCACGCGCACGTCGGGGAAGGTCGTCAGGTTCGTGAGGTACTGATCGCTGATGTTCCCGGCGCCGATGATGCCGACGCCGACGGGGCCTGCACCGGTCGAGGATGCATCGACCGCCATCAGCCGGCCACCTTCTCGTCGAGGTACACGCGGCTGCGTTCGATCGCTTCGAACAGGTCGCCCTCGTAGTGGTCGAACTCGACGATCGCGAGCTCGAGCGCAGGCGCAGCGGCGATCGCCTCGACGAGCGGCACCGTGCCCTCACCGGCGGGTACCTGGTCGGCCGGCGGATAGGCGTTCACGAGCGCAGGGTCGAGCGTGCCGTCCTTGGCGTGCACCGCGATCACGCGGTTGCCGAGACGCTGGAGCAGCGCGACCGGGTCGACCCCGCCGCGGGCGACCCAGTACAGGTCGACCTCCAGCACGACCCGCTCGTCGAGGAGCCCTGCGAGCACCTCGAGTCCGGTGACGCCGTCGAACACTGCTTCCAGCTCGTGAGCATGATTGTGGTAGCCAACGCGGATGCCGAGGCCGGCCCCGATCTCGGCTGCGGCGTTCAGGAGGCGAGCCGTCTCCTCGATCTGTGCGACGGACTCCCAGCGAGCCGGTTCCGTGTAGGGATCGATCACGGTGTCCATGCCGAGCACCTTCGCAGCGGCGAAGACCTCAGCCGGCGACGGGACGGGCAGCGTGGTGCCGCTGCCGTCTGGGTTGACGAACGACTCGGAGGCGAGGAAGGCGTGCCCGGACGGTGCCGTGAGACCTGCCGCGGCGAGTGCTTCCGCGAGCGGCGCTGCGCGGCGGACGAAGTCGTAAGGCTCGACCGCGGTGAAGCCGCGGGCGGCGACGGCAGCGAGCGAGCCTTCGAGGTCGGCCTCCAGCTGGTCCTTGATCGTGAACAGTTGGATGGAGGTCTGGATCGTCACTGGTCTCTCCTTCGGTCGTCGGTGACGTGCGGGCGATTCACCCGTCGGAAGCACGCTAGCACCCAATACCTCCACATGGAAGTTTTCATTGACTAGACTCAGGACATGCCCGAGGAAGACGTCTCACGCCAGCGCGGCGCCTACGCCAAGGGGGTCGCCCGCCGACAGGAGATCCTCAATCGTGCGATCGAGGTCTTCGCCGAACGCGGCGCAGACCGCACCAGCCTCCGAGCGATCGCGCGCGAGGTCGGCGTCACGCACGCCGCACTGAGCCACTACTTCGGATCGCTCGAAGAACTCCTCGTCGCGGTCTACGAGGAGAGCAATCGGCCCGACCTTCGGCCGGACACCGAACTCCACGACGCGACGCCGGTGGAGCGGATGATCGCATCCGCTCGGACGAACCGTGAGGTGCCCGGACTCGTCCAGCTGTACTCGACGCTCGTCGCCTCGGCGCTCGAAGAGGGCCACCCCGTCGCCAGCGAGTTCGCGACCACCCGCTTCGCCAGGATCCGCGCGAACATCGCCGACTCCGTGCGCGAGCAGCAGTCCAGGGGGCGCATCCGCAAGGAGCTGGACGCGGATGCGGTCGCCGCCCTCATCGTGGCGGCATCCGACGGTCTGCAGACGCAATGGCTGCTCGACGACACCGCGCCGCAGCATGAGGCGCTCACGCTCCTCGACCGCCTGCTCCGCCCTGCGCCGTCCCACACCGCGGAGTGAACCGCCGCCCGACGATCAGCGCTTGCGCTGCTCCCAGGCGTCCCTGAGTGCAGGCTCGAGCTCGGGATACGCGAACTCGTAGCCGGCATCCGTCAGCACCTTCGGCGCCACCCAGCGACTCTTCAGCACGAGCTCGGGCTCCTTGCGCAGCACCCACATCGCCGGCTCCAGCATGAAGCGCCACGAGGGCAGGCCGAGCGGCATCCCCACGACTCGGCGCAGCGTCGCCATCAGACCGCGGTTGTCGGTCTGGGTCGGCGCCGAGAGATTGACCACGCCCTCGATCTTCGGATCGTCGCGGATGAACCGGACGGCGCCGACGAAGTCGTCGACGTGGATCCAGCTGAACCGCTGGTGCCCGTGCGAGCGGTGGCCGAGCGGATGCTCCGGTTCGGTCGGGTGCGGCCCGATACCCCGGTAGCGGTTGTGCCGGAACCACCAGCCGTCGAACTGCGGACCGCCGAGGCCGAAGCGTGCGAGCGTGAAGAACAGCTCCGTCGCCGCGCCGTCGCCGATCACGATCGTGATGCGCAGCGCGACGCGCCTGGTGCCGGGCAAGTCGCCCTTGAGGAATTCGTCCTCCCAGGCGAGGGCGACGTCCGGAGAGAAGCCGGTGTCGTATTCCGTGTCATCCTCGGTCTGCGGACGATCCAGCGCGTAGCGGTAGACCGTGGCGCTGCTCGCGTTCATCCAGACCGCCGGCGGGTTCGCGGACCGCTCCACCGCATCATGCAGGGCGCGCGTCGTGTCCAACCGAGACCGGAGGAACTCCTCGCGATTGGCATCAGTGAAGCGCACGTCGATGGGTTTGCCTGCCAGCCCGATCAGCAGATCGGCGCCGTCGACGAGCCGGAGGATCGCGTCGGGGTCGTCCCAGCGCGCATCGGGTCCGGAGCGACCGATCACGCTGACCTGATAGCCGTCGGCCTCGAGTGCGCGCTGCAGCGCCGTGCCGAGGAATCCTGAGCCCCCGCCGAGCACCGCGCGCTTCGCCGCGGTCACGCCTGGTCCTGCCCGTCGATCTCGGGCTTGCGCTTCTCGAGCTCCTGCCGCAGACGCCACTCCTCGATCTCGCGGTCGAGGTCGGCGATCTGCTGCTCGGTCGTCCGCGTGTCGACGGGCGGCGCTGGCCGCAGATCGACGGGCGAGGGCGCCGTGCGCTCTGCACGGCGCATCCGAGGAATCGGGATGCCGCCCTCGCCGTAGTCCCTTCCGAGACCGAACCACAGCAGCCCGCCGATGAGCGGCAACAGGATCACGACGATGATCCACACCATCTTCGGCAGGTGCTTCACCTGGGAATCATCGCGAGTGATGATGTCGATCAACGCACCGATCATCAGTGCGATGACGAGGATCGAGAACAGGAACGGCATGGTCTCAGGGTAGACGACGCCGCGTGATCGCGCCCGGGGATGGCGCGCGAGAACGCGAGCGACTATGGGAGCAGATGACCCGCCGCACGGAACAGCTCGTACCACTCGGCACGGGTCAGCTCGATGTCGGCGCCGGCCGCGGCATCCTGCACGCGCTGCGGCGTGGTGGTGCCGAGCACGACCTGCATGTTGGCGGGGTGTCGGGTGATCCATGCCGTGGCGATCGCGATGGGCGTGACGTCGTAGGCGGCGGCGAGCCGATCGATCACGGCATTCAGCTCGGCGTACTCGGGATTCCCGAGGAACACGCCCGTGAAGAACCCGCCCTGGAACGGCGACCAGGCCTGCACCGTGATGCCGTTGATCCGGCAGTACTCGACGATGCCTCCGCCGTCGCGCACCACGGCCTGCCCTTCGCCGGCCATGTTCATCGCGATCGGCTGCGCGATGATCGGCGCGTGTGTGATCGACAGCTGCAGCTGGTTCGCCACCAGCGGCTGCGTCACCGCCGTGCGGAGCAGATCGATCTGCCGCGGCGTGTGGTTCGAGACGCCGAAGGCGCGCACCTTGCCGGCGGCCTCGAGCTCGTCGAAGGCCCTGGCCACCTCCTCCGGCTCGACGAGCGCGTCGGGGCGGTGCAGCAGGAGCACGTCGAGTCGGTCGGTGCGCAGCGCACGGAGCGAGCCTTCGACCTGGGTCACGATGTGCTCGTAGGAGAAATCGAACATGCCCTGCGCCGGCACGATGCCGCACTTGGTCTGCAGCACGATCTCGTCGCGCTCGGCAGCGCTCAGCTGCAGCGCGTCGGCGAATCGCGACTCGCAGTGATGCATGCTGCCGCCGTAGATGTCGGCGTGGTCGAAGAAGTCGATACCCGCGTCACGCGCAGCGCGGTACAGCTCGCGGATGTGCGCATCGTCTTTGTCGTCGATGCGCATCATCCCGGCGATGACGGAGGGCGCGACGGTGGACCCGAACGGAACAGTCTTCATGCCGGCCACGATACTCCGCAGCCGAGCGTGCCCTCAGGACGATGGGCGGCCGGGCGGCACGAGGACGGTCGGCGAGATGCCGAGCGCTATGGCGACCTCGGCCAGCTCGGTGACGGTGAAGTCAGCAGCTCCGGACAGCTTCCGCCGCAACATCGACCGACTCATCCGCATCTCATCGGCGAGCGAGTCGATCGAGCGTTCCGCGGTCATCAGCTGCGAGATCACCGCGGATGCCACCACCTGTCTCACATCTGTCGTCACCCGACGACACTATCGCCCCGGTTGGGTTCGCACAACGGCCTTCCGGAGCAATATGACGGCATATTGGGTGCGCACCGGTGCTATCGTGACTCGCGTGAAGACACCTGCCGAGGAGTTCAACGCCGCAGTCGGGCGTCAGCTGCGTGGAGAGATCGCGGCTGCGGGAAGCAGCATCGCCGCCATGTCGCGCGAGATCGCGATCGCCCGGAGCGCGCTCGACAACTACGTCACGGGTAAACGCGCGATCCCCGTCCCGATCGTGTACTCGGTGTGCGCCACGCTGCACCTCGAGCCCCACATCGTGTTCGCGCGAGCCGAAGAGCGACTCCGGGCCGACAGCGGCACAGCGGCCGGTGTACTCACACCGTTCCGCCGCCGCACGAATGTCGGCGGCCTCGGTGATGATGTCCCAGAAGTCGCCTTCGACTCGGCGCTGGGGCACGTGGGCGACACCGACGATCTCTACCAGTAGGGAAAGCATGGACGACCTCCTCCGTCTCGTCGACGAGCAGGGACTCCGGCTGATCGAGCGGCCCGGCAGGACCCTCGGTGGATACGATCACGTGTCGCGCAGCATCCGACTCGCCCCCGGCATGAGCGCACGCACCATGCGCAGCGTGCTCGCCCACGAGCTCGGACACGCGGCGCTCGGCCACACCGTGACGACGGATGCCGCGCTCCGTCGTCGCCAGGAGCGGCAGGCCGACGCGTGGGCCGCTCGGCTCCTGATCACCCCCGCAGCGTACGCAGCGGCCGAAGCCCTGCGCGGCACCCATCATGCCAGCCTGGCGTTCGAGCTGGGCGTGACCATCGAACTCGTGATCGCCTTCCAAGACCTCCTGCAGCGCTCCGGGGGCACCACCTCCCTCGGTCCCCGGATGGGTGCACACCAGTGGGCGCAGCGCTTCGCCGCGGCAGGAGCCTGAGTGCGGCTCGCGCTGGTTGAATAGGGCCATGGCCTTCCTCGTCGCTCCTGCCGCCGTCACTCTGACCGGAGAGCTCGTCGAGCTCCGCCCCCTCGAGCCCGCCCACCATGACGCGCTCGTCGAGGCCGTCGAAGAAGGCGACCTGTGGCAGACCGCCTGGTACACGTCGGTGCCTGCTCCGGACGGCGTCGCCGCCGAGATCGATCGACGGATCGCTCTGCGCGAGAAGGGCGAGATGGTGCCGTTCACCGCCTTCGATGCCGCCGGCCGTGCGATCGGGATGACGACGTACTACGACCTCGACGATTCCGTCCCGCGCCTGCACATCGGCTACACCTGGAACCGCCCGTCGGCGCACGGCACCGGCACGAACGCCGAGTCGAAGCTGCTGCTGCTGCGCCACGCCTTCGAGACGCTCGGCGTGTTCCGGGTCGGCCTCACCACGCAATGGGTGAACTTCCAGTCGAGGGCCGCCATCGAGCGCCTCGGCGCGAAGCAGGACGGCGTGATGCGCGCGATGTCGCGCTACCGCAACGGCGCCCTGCGCGACAGCGTCGAGTTCTCGATCCTCGAGCCGGAGTGGCCGGCAGTGCGGGCCACTCTCGAAGCGCGGCTCGCGAAGCGGCGCTGATCAGCCGATCACGCTCCGCTGCTCGACCAACGGACAGCTGAACACATCCCGCTCCCCCAGCCCGACCCTGTTGATGTACCGGACGACGATCGCGTACGAGGCGAACAGCCCGGTCTGCGTATAGCGCACGTCGTGCTCACGACAGTAGGCGGCGATGATCGGCGCCGCCAGCCGCAGATGCGGGCGAGGCATCGACGGGAACAGGTGATGCTCGATCTGGTAGTTCAGCCCGCCCATGGCGACGTCGATCACCCTGCTCCCGCGGATGTCGCGGCTCATCAGCACCTGACGGCGGAGGAAGTCCACCGTCATGTCGCGCGGGACGACCGGCATGCCCTTGTGGTTCGGTGCGAATGCCACGCCCATGGAGAACCCGAACAGCCCGAGCTGGACCGCGAGGAACACGACGGCGATGCCGGGCGAGAGCACCAGGAACACCAGCACCAGATAGCCGATCATCCGCACGCTCAGGAAGACGATCTCGACCCAACGGCGTTCCAGTCGACCGCGGGCGAACACCCGCCGGACGCTCGACGCGTGCAGTGAGATCCCCTCGAGGAGCAGGAGCGGGAAGAACAGCAGTCCCTGATGCCCCCGCAGCCACGTGAGCAGCGGACCGCGGTGCTTCATCGCGGTCTCGGCCGTGACCGCGATCACGGGAAGCTCGATGTCGGGATCTGCCCCCAGCTTGTTCGGGTTCGCATGGTGACGCGTGTGCTTGTGCTGCCACCACCCGTAACTCATCCCGACCAGCAGGTCTCCGAGGATGATGCTGATCCAGTCGTTCCAGCGCCCGGAGACGAAGATCTGCCGGTGCGCCGCATCATGGCCGAGGAAGGCGATCTGCGTGAACAGGATCGCGAGCACCGTGGCGGTGAACAGCTGCCACCAGGTGTCGCCGATCCAGACGAAGGCGATCAGGCAGGCAGCGAGGATGAGCGGAGCTGCGACGAGCTTCGACCAGTAGTAGCCGTACCTTCGTCGGAGCAGGCCGCGATCTCGGATCTGCTGCGCGAGCTCGGTGAAGGTGCTCGACGCGCGCGGTCGCGAGTCACCTGATCGAGCGCGGACGGTCGAGCGGATGTCACCCATGATGACCTTCTCCGCGGCTCGCCCGCTCAGCGGGCGGCGCCGCCCTCTTCCACCCAGTCCTCGATACGGGAGTCGTCGTCGAAGGCGACCGGAGAGGAATGTGACGGAGCGGGTGCCGATCCGACGGATTCGGCTTCGGGGCCCGCACGGAGGTCATCCGGATGGGCGTTCGCACGTTCCAGGTCGGGGCTCTGCCCCGCGATCTTCATCTGTGCGTTCATGAACCGACGTTACGCCCCCAAACTGTGCGCCTCACAGCTTGGGGATCCGGTGCGCGCGGCGGAATCGCAGCGCGCGGCGACCGTCAGTCCGTGGCGTTGCCCGACCAGTTGTTCGACCGGCGGGTGGCCGTGCCGCCCTGACGCATCATGAAGGCGAGCGAGAGCATCGTGATCAGCAGACCGCCGGTGAAGACGATCGCCTGGAAGTCCTCGAGCGACTGCGCGAGACCCATGAGGTAGATGCCTCCGAGGAAGAGGATCATGAAGAAGATGAAGCTGAGGATCACGGGATCTCCTGTCGTTGCGGCCGTCTCCTAGCGTACCCGCCGACGCGACTAGCGCAGACGACCGCGGGAGGAAACCCCCTGTGCAGCACGGACCGGTGGGTGGTTCTGTCAGTGCATGACCACTTCGCTGAAGGCACTCGCCATCTCCTGCACCCTGAAGGCCTCCCCCGCAGACTCGAGCACCGACCTGCTCGCCACCCAGGTGCTCGACGCACTCGCCGAGCACGGCGTGACCGGTGAGGTCGTCCGCGCCGCCGACAGCGTGATCAGCCCCGGCGTCGAGGCCGATATGGGCGGCGACGACGAATGGCCCGCGCTGCGTGCGAAGGTCCTCGCCGCCGACATCCTCGTGTTCGCCACGCCCACCTGGATGGGCCAGCACTCCAGCATCGCGCAGCGCGTGCTCGAGCGCCTGGACGCAGAGCTGGGCGAGACGGATGCCGAGGGGCGCCCGCACCTGTTCGACAAGGTCGCGATCGCGGCCGTGGTCGGCAACGAGGACGGCGCCCACCACATCGCGGCGATCCTGTTCCAGTCGCTCAACGACATCGGGTACACGATCCCCGCACAGGGATCGGTGTACTGGAACGGCGAGGCCATGCAGACCGTCGACTACAAGGACCTCGACGAGACCCCCGAGAAGGTGGCCTCCGCCACGGCGACCGCGGCCAGGAACGCCGCCCACCTCGCAGGTCTCCTGCAGGGGCGGGCATACCCGGCGGAGTGAGCGGAGCGTTCAGCGGCGCTGGACGATGACGGCGAGATGAGCTCGCACGACGAGCGGATGTGTCATGCGCGGGCGTCCGGGTCGAACAGGATCACAGTCTGACCGGGAGCCACTCGACGCATCTTCGGCAGCGCTGTCCTGGCACCGGTGACGCAGTCGATGCCAGCACCCGTCGCGGGACACTTGTCCTGGAACGCGTGGTCAGCCGTGGTGTTCATGGCGGTGTGATACCCGCAGTAGCTGAAGCAGTAGAACGGGGCTCGGCCGCTTGGATCGCCTCGACTCCGAGTTCGTCGGCGCCCAGCCGCGGGTGCATGTCGGCGGGCGTCGCCGAGATGGGCATCTTCTCCCCCGCGTACGCCTGATGGAGAGTCGGGCCGGGCGGCGTGATACCGCCCGGAAGAAGTCCGTTCCTGTCGCTGTCGTTGATCGTGTATTCCCAGCACATGGATTCGCTCCTCTGCGACGACGGCACCCCAACGGGGTGCGCACCACATAAGGCTTTTCTGTCGCGCGAGGGAGGTCTACGGGGGCACCGAAATCGGAAGAAACTTTCTTCAATTGTCTTTCGAATACGCTTTCGATAATTTCGAAGCGGGCACCCGAGGCCGCGAACAACAAGGGAGTTTGTGATGCACAGCAATCGTGGCAAGGCACTGCGCCTGGGCGGACTTCTGGCGGCAGCGACAGCGGCGGTCGACGGCGCGTCGGGGATCCGCACGTTCACCTCGATCGTGCTTCCCATCGTCCGCAACGGGGTCGCAACCACCGCCACGCTGGTGTTCCTCATCGTGTGGGGCGAGTTCCTGTATGCAGTGAACTGGTCAGGGTTGATGGCGCTCGCGGTGATCACGTCGCTGCCGATCCTCGCGCTGTTCCTGTTCACGTATCGTCTCCTCAAAGAGGTACTCACGGTGGGGGCCGTCAAGTGATCTCAGCGCCGGGGAACCGTCGAGTCGCGGATGATCAGCTCACCGGAGACTCGCTGCACGCCGTGAAGCGTCTCGCCGGAGGTCGCCTGCTGGATCCGGTGCGCGGCGATCCGCCCGAGTTGCTCCAGACGAAGGTCGACCGTGGTCAGCGAAGGGCGCGCGTTGACGGCGAGAGGCTCCCAGTTGTCCACGCCGACGACGGCGACGTCCTTCGGAACACTGACGCCGCGCTCGTGGAGGGAGTCGATCACACCGCGAGCGATCTGGTCACTCGCGCACAGGAACGCGTCGACGCCGGGATCTGCGTCAAGGACATCGTGCGCCGCAGCGCGGCCCCACCCTTCGGACCAGTCCCCGTACCTCACGCTGACGATGGCGCCATCGTGCCCGGTGGTGGCGCAGGCTTCCGCGGCTCCCCTGACACGATCCGCCGCGGCGCTGTGACTTGCCTCGCCGCTGATGTGCGCGATCCGGCGCCGACCCAGATCGACCAGATGCTGGGCGGCTCGACGTCCGACATCAACATTGTCGACGGTGACCGACACGTCGGTGGGGTCCTCCGATTCCGCGTAGGCGTACACGACAGGCACAGGAAGGCGTCCGAGCGACCGACGCGGGTCCGTCTGCTTTCCCACCAGGATCAGACCATCGACACGACGAGCGAGCAGACTCGCGATCAGACTCTGCTCGCGCAGCCCGTCGCCGCGAGCGTCGCACAGGAACGTCAGAATCCGGTCTGTCCCGAGGGCATCCTCGACGCCCATCAGGATCGGCAACGCGAATCGTCCGTCGAGATCGGTCGTGACGACACCGATGGTGCCGGTTCGCGCCCCCGTCAAGCCGCGGGCCAGGCTGTTGGGGAGGTAGCCGAGGACTCTCGCGGACTCCTCGACGCGCGCGCGTGTGGATTCATTGACGTCCGGACGACCGTTCAGCGCCTTCGAGGCCGTCGCCGCCGATACCCCCGCATGCGCGGCGACCTGAGCCAGGCTGACAATGGGGTCCGTCGCGTTCATGCCACCTCAGTTCTCTCATCCGTACCGATAACGTATTCGATATTTTCGTAACCTGGAGCATCATGTTCGAAACCCCAAGCCACACCGCACAGGCTGCGGCTCCCGTCGTCCCCACCGCTCGGGGCCTGTCCCCTCTCCCGGTGGAGGCGGTGGTGCTCCGCTCAGGCTTCTGGGGCGACCGTCAATCCCTGAACAGCCGAGCGATCATTCCGCACTCTGCAGGATGGATGGAACGCCTCGATTGGGTCGCGAACCTCGAACGAGCCGGCGTGGGTGTCAAGTACGAGCATCGGGGCCGCGAGTTCGCGGATTCCGAGATCTACAAGCTGATCGAGGCGATCTCCTGGGACAAGGCCCGCGGCGTCCATGACCAGGACGAGCTGCTCGACCGCCTGCTCACGACGATCGCCGGCGCCCAGGATCCAGACGGGTATCTGCACACGCTCTTCGGGCGCGCATGGCAGCGCCCCCGGTACTCCGACTTCCAGTGGGGTCACGAACTCTACTGCTTCGGCCACCTGATCCAGGCCGCGGTCGCGCACCATCGTTCCACCGGCGAGAACCGCTTCCTCGCCATCGCGATCCGTGTCGCCGACCACGTGTGCACCATGTTCGGTGCGGACGGACTCAACCGTGTCTGCGGCCACGCGGAGATCGAGGTCGCGCTCGTCGAGCTGTATCGGGTGACGGGAGATGATCGCTATCTGGCTCAGGCGAAGATCTTCGTCGAGCGCCGCGGAGAGGGCACCCTGCCGCTGTTCGAGTTCGGTCAGGCGTACTGGCAGGACGATATCCCCGTCCGTGCCGCGTCCGTCCTTCGCGGGCACGCGGTGCGCGCGCTGTACCTCGCTGCGGGAGCCGTCGACGTCGCGGTCGAGACCGGCGATCAGGAACTGCTGGACGCACTCATCCTGCAATGGGACAACACGGTGGCGCGACGGACCTACCTGACCGGCGGGATGGGATCTCATCACATGGATGAGGCGTTCGGTGACGATTTCGTGCTCCCCCCGGATCGCTCCTACTGCGAGACCTGCGCCGGCGTCGCGTCCATCATGTTCAGCTGGCGGCTGCTGCTCGCGACAGGGGAGGCGAAGTACGCGGACCTCATCGAGCGCACGCTCTACAACGTCGTCGCCACATCTCCGTCTGCGGACGGCACCGCATTCTTCTACGCCAATACGCTCCACCAGCGCACGGAACACACTCCCCCGCCGCTGAATGAAGACGGCGTGGTGATCCGGGGAGGCGCGGCCGGCCGTCAGGCGTGGTACGAGGTCTCGTGCTGCCCGCCGAATGTTGCACGGACACTCGCGAGCCTCGGGGCGTATATCGCCACGGGATCCGCAGACGCGGTGCAGCTGCATCAGTACTCGGCTTCTCGGATCACGGTGGATCAGACGACCCTTGTCGTCGACACCGACTACCCGCGCACGGGAGCCATCCGCGTCACGGCCGAGTCTGCGCCTCGTGATGGCGTGACGCTGGCACTGCGAATTCCCGGCTGGGCGACGGGCGCCACTCTCACCCGCAACGGGTCGACGCGAACCGCGGATCCCGGAGCATACGCCACGGGAATCACCCTGCTGCCCGGGGAATCGTTGACCCTCGACCTGCCACTCGACGTTCGCGTCAACGAACCGGACGGCCGCATCGATGCGATCCGCGGCACCGTCGCCATCGAGCGCGGGCCTGAGGTCTTCGCGCTCGAATCGGTCGATCTCCCTGAGGGCATCTCCTTCGATGATGTGCGGGTGACGCGAGCGGCGAAGTATGACGGCGACACCGTCCAGGTCGAGATCTCGACCGCGACGCAGGTCGACGCGTCCTGGCCCTATCAGGATGCTCGCCTTCGTCTCGCCGGCACGCGGACCGCGGAGGTCAGGCTCGTTCGATATCACGAGTGGGCTCAGCGCGGTTCTTCACGCATGCGAGTGTGGATCCCGGTGGCCTAGGCGAAACTCACCGAGAAATCCGGGAAGATACTACCGAGGGTGCGTGCAACACGAACCCGTCACGATCTGAAGCGCACTGCAGCGCCGGCAACGATTCACGATGTCGCTCGAGACGCAGGGGTCTCCATCGCCACCAACCCCAATGCTGGACGTTCTCCGAGACGCTGCACCCGGGCCGATCGCGGTGCTCCTGGGCAGCCTCACCGGCCCATCGTTCGCCTCGCTGGCTCAGGGGGTCGAGAGTGAGTCGCGGCGTCGGGGGCTGGTGTGCCTCGTCGGCGCCACGGGCGGAGAAGCCGCTCGCGAACTCGCGATGGTGGAGCTCATGAGGCGCCAGCAGGCAAGCGCGGTCATCGTCCCTGGTCGATCCTGGCAAAACGAGCAGCACCGGGATCGAATGGCTGAACACGGTTCCGCGCTCGCGCGGAGCGGCGCGAAGTCGATCCTGTGCGGCAACCGCGATTTCGGCTATGCCGTGCCCGATGTCGTCCAGATTCGCTACGACAACGTCGCCTGACGCTGGGTCGACGTCAATCAGGGTTTCGGATCGCGCGGCGCGATCTCCCCTCCGCGGCGGACGAGGGTCAGGGGACGCGACCGTCCTCGAAATACCGCGCCTTCTTGATCGGTGCCACACCGGGTGAGGCGAAGAACGACAGTACCGCGAGGGATGCCGCCGGATCGGCCGCCGTCGCTGCCACACCACCGCTGAAGATCGTGTCGATCGCGCAGTCCGATGGAAGGTGACCCAGAATCCGGACGCTGTTCTGGCCGGCCAGCTCGCTGAACTGCTGGAAACCGATGTCGACCTCACCGTCTGCGAGGAGCTGGGCGACCGGCACGCCTGGCCGGGCCTGCACAAGTCGATCGCCGAGCTCATCGGTCATCGCCCAACGCTCGATCTGTTGCAGCAGAGCGGTGCCACTCGGGCCGGTGGAATACCCGATGCGGCGAGCGTCGCGCAACGCGGCTCGGACGCCGTCGGCATCGTCGAAGGCAGCGTGTGCCGGCGGCGGTGTCTCGCACGCGCCCTCGGACCGTACCGCGACGGCGGTGCGCGACAACACCAATGGCGTCACCGAGGATGAGAGGACGTGTCCGCGCTCGGCCAGGTCCTCGAGAGCGCGGGAGGCGAGGAAGACCAGGTCGAACCGCTCACCCGACGCCACACGGCGCGCGGCTTCCACACCGCCGACGGATTCGATCTCCAGGCGGGGCAGGCGTGCCTCGGCGGCAGCGGCAGACAGGTCGGCGAGCAACGCCCGAGTCGCCATGGAAGAGATGCCTCTCATACCGAGCTCTCGAACGTCTCTGCGTCGACCTCAGTGCTCTGCGCCGGGTTGTACCGAGGACCGGAGACCGACCGGGTGTCGATCAATTCTCCGGCTTGCCGTATCAGACTCGCGTCGACAGCGAGGTTCGTCACGGCCAGGTTCTCGCGCAGGTGCTGCGTGCTCGTGGTCCCGGGGATCGGCACAACGTGTCCGCCGCGAGACAGGAGCCAGCTCAGAGCGAGGTCGGCTGGAGTGCATCCGGCCTCAGCTGCGAGCGTGCGCCACTCCGACAGCAACGCGGCATTGGTCTTCCAGTGCTCCTCCTGGAATCTCGGCATCCCCCGGCGAATGTCCTTCTCGGCGAACTGCGTGGGATCGTGGATCGAATCGCTGAGGAAGCCGCGTCCCAGCGGCGCGAACGAGACGAGCGCGACGCCGAGAATCGCGGTCGCTTGCAGCATTCCCAGCTCAGGGTTGCGGCTCCACAACGAATACTCGTTCTGGACCGCCGCGATCGGCGCGACAGCCAGCGCCTCGCGGAGCCGAGCGACGGAAACCTCGGACAAGCCGATGGCACCGATCTTGCCGGCGTCGACCAGTTCGGCCAGGGCCCCGACGCTCTCGCCGATCGGGACGGTCTTGTCCCAGCGATGCAGGTAGTAGAGGTCGATGTGCTCGGTCCTGAGCCGCTTCAGCGAGGCGTCGACCTGGGCGCGCAGCGTGTCGGGCCGACCATCGATCCTCTTGACGCCGTCGACCAGGGACATCCCGCCCTTGCTGGCGAGGACGACCTCGTCGCGGCGCCCGGCGATCGCGCGACCGACGAGCTCCTCGTTGCGACCGCCGCCGTAGAGCGTGGCCGTGTCCAGCATCCGCACGCCCTCGTCGAGCGCGGTCCGCAGCAGACGCAGGCCGTCGTCCTCGGAAGGCGGCACGCCGTACGCATGACTCAGAGACATGCAACCGAGTCCGATCCGCGGCAGCTTCACGACAGCTGCACCTCCAGGCGGCCGAGCACGCGGTAGCAGTCGATGACCTGCTGGATCGACGAGTTCGGCTCGCGACCCTCGCGGATCGCGCTGATGAACTCGCGGTCCTGCAGCTCGATACCGTTCATGCTGACGGCGACCTGCGAGACGTCGATCCGCTCCTCCTTGCCGTCGAAGAGGTCGTCGTACCGTGCGACGTACGTGCCGGCGTCACCGATGTAGCGGAAGAAGGTGCCGAACGGGCCGTCGTTGTTGAACGAGAGCGACAGCGTGCAGATGGCGCCGCTCTCGCTCTTCAGCTGGATCGACATGTCCATCGCGATCCCGAGCTCGGGGTGGATCGGCCCCTGGATCGCATTCGCCTGCACGATCTTGCCTGCCTGGTAGGCGAACAGGTCGACGGTGTGGGCGGCGTGATGCCACAGCAGGTGGTCGGTCCACGACCTAGCCTCACCCTTGGCGTTCGTGTTCGACCGGCGGAAGAAGTAGGTCTGGACATCCATCTGCTGCACGGCGAACTCGCCTGCCGTGATCCGCTCGTGCACCAGCTGATGCGAGGGATTGAATCGCCGGGTGTGACCGACCATCGCGATGCGGTCGGATGCCTCTGCGGCCACGAGGGTCGCCTCGGCATCCGCCACCGAATCGGCGAGGGGGATCTCGACCTGCACATGCTTCCCTGCGGCGAGGACGGCCTGGGTCTGTCCTGCGTGCAGTCCGGTCGGGGTGGCGAGGATCACGGCATCGACGTCGTCCCGTTCGAGCACCGCCTCGAGTCCGACGACGGCTTTCGCCACGCCGTACTGCCCGGCGACGGCATCCGCCTTCTCCTGCGACGTGGCGCTGACCACGGTGACCTCCGCGTCCTCGATGTTCGCGAGGCCGTCGAGGTGCTTCATGCCGAAGGCGCCGGCTGCTCCGACGACCGCGACACGGATCAGGTCGCTCATGCCGACGCCTCTTCGAGTTCCTTGTTCACCGACGCGCTCGCCGATGTCGCCGACGCGTTCGCCGATGCAGATGCTACGAGGTGCGGCGCGACCTCGTTGCTGACCACCAGGTGGCCGACCGCGGTGTTGGATGCCGGGACGTGGTAGAACCGATGGTCGACCTCGGGGGCTCCCCCGCCGAACTGGTCATCCATGGCGCCACGGGCGATCAGCCAGTCGACGAGCTCGATCCCTTCGGAGCCCGCCTCGTCGACGTACTCCATGTGCTGCCATTCGGTGAGCCCGAGCGGGTCGGCGATGAGGTGGTCGAGGAAGGCGTTGTCCCATTCCTTGTTGATGAGGCCGGCGCGCGGCCCCTGCAGCTGATGGCTCATGCCACCGGTGCCCCAGATCTGCACGTTCAGTCCGGGGCCGTCCCACTTGTCGATTGCGCGACGCAGCGCCTTGCCGAGCTCATAGCAGCGGCGACCGGACGGCACCGGGTACTGCACGACGTTGACGGCCAGCGGGATGACCTTGACCGGCCATTCCTCGTCAGGACCGAGCTCGCCGTAGACGAGCGACAGCGGCACCGTGAGACCGTGGTCCACGACCATCTCATTGACGAGGGTGAGGTCGAAGTCGTCCTGGATGATCGACTGTGCGAGGTGGGCCGCGAACTCGGGGTAGCCCTTCACATCCGGCACCGGGCGCGGACCGTACCCCTCGTCGGCGACGGGGTAGTCCGCTCCGGTGCCGAGCACGAACGTGGGGATGATCGAGGCGTCGAACGCCGTCGCGTGGTCGTTGTACACGAGGATGACGACATCCGGAGTGTGCTCCTTCGCCCAGCTGCGGGTCCACTCGTACCCGTCGAACACCTTCTTCCAGTACGGCTCCTCGGTCTTGCCGAGATCCATCGCCGCACCGATCGCCGGAACGTGCGAGGTGAACACGGCCGAGGTGAACTTCGCCGGCGCATCCGGACGCATCGTCGTCGCCTTCTCGGTGCTCGGCGGAGTCCATCCGTCGAGATCCTTGAGCCGCGCCCCCTGGGGGTTGCGACCGCCGCCGACCATCATGTCGCGATAGGCCGCCTCGGACATACCGGTCATGGAGCCGGCCATCTGCTGGAAGCTCAGCCCGTGCGTCGCCCCGATCTTGGCGAGGAAGTAGATGTTGCCGCCCTCGCCGATCATGGCGTTGAGATCCATGTCGAGCACGGCCTGACGCTGCACCGGATTCAGCGGCCATTCGTCGAGGTAGGCCGCCTCGTCGGCGAGGAAGCGCTCACGATTCTCGGGTGTCATCAGCGACATCGCGAACTGGTTCAGGTGGTATCCCTTGCGAGCCTGGTCGGCGTCGTAGATGGTGGTGCCGGGAATGTCTCTGTACGGCTTGTCGAGTGACATCGTCATTCTCCTTCGGTGGTGTCTGAATCCGCCCAGTAGAGGCGGCGCGGATTGTCGACGAGCAACTTCTGCTGCAGGGACGGCGTCGTCGCGATCTGCGGGATGTAGTCGACCAGCAGCCCGTCGTCCGGCATGTGGTCCTTGAGGTTGGGGTGGGGCCAGTCCGTCCCCCACAGCACGCGGTCGGGAAACTCCTCGACCACGCGACGAGCGAACGGCACGACATCGGCATAGGCGCGCTGCTCACCGTCGAGCGCGCGCGGGCCGGTCGCGCTGAGCCGCTCGGGACACGAGACCTTGGTCCACACGTTCGGGTTCTCCCGCAGGAATCGGAGGAAGAGCGCGAACTCCGGGCCGTCCGGATCCTTGGTCACATCGGGCCGGCCCATGTGGTCGACGACGACATCGGTCGGGATGCCGGAGAAGAAGTCGTACAGCTCCGGAAGATCGTCAGCCTCGAAATAGATGACCACATGCCACCCGAGCGGGGCGATCTTCGACACGATCTCGTCGAGCGAATCGGTGGGCACCCGGTCGACCAGACGCTTGACGAAGTTGAACCGCACACCGCGCACGCCCGCAGCATGCAGCTCGGCGAGCTGTTCGTCGGTGACATCGCATCGGACCGTCGCGACGCCGCGCGCCCGGCCTTCGCTGCGACGGAGCGCGTCGACCAGCGCACTGTTGTCGGCGCCATGGCAGGTCGCCTGCACGATCACGTTGCGGTCGAACCCCAGCTGGTCGCGAAGGGCGAAGAGCTGCGCCGCCGAGGCATCACAGGGCGTGTACTTCCGCTCCGCGGCGTACGGGAACTCGGCCCCAGGGCCGAACACGTGGCAGTGCGCGTCGACGGCGCCCTCAGGCAACCGGAAAGTCGGTGTCGTCGGCCCGTCGTACCAGTCGAGCCAGCCTTCGCTCTTGGTGAATCCGCCGGTGGTGTCGCCGTGCGCCATGATCAGTCCTCCACGTATTCCAGGCCCGCCGCTGCCAGCGGTTCCCGCATGCCGTAGAGGTCGAGACCGAGCACGCCTTCCCGGAACTTCTGCCGCTTGGCTTCCTCGGCGTCCTCGCGCTTCTGGCTCGCGTCCGCCACTGCGCGCACGAGACGACGCGGCACGACGACGACGCCGTCGACATCGGCCACCACGACATCGCCCGGGTTCACGAGCGCGTTCGCGGCGACGACCGGCACGTTCACCGAGCCGAGGGTGGCTTTCACCGTGCCCTTCGAGTTGATGGCGCGGGAGAAGACCGGAAAGTCCATCTTCTCGAGGTCTGCCACATCGCGGACGCCGCCGTCGATCACGAGACCGTTGCAGCCTCGCGCAGTGAGCGAGGTCGCCAGCAGCTCGCCGAAGAAGCCGTCCTCGCTCTCGGTGGTGCAGCCGGCCACGATGACGTCGCCGGCCTGAACCTGCTCGGCTGCGACGTGGAACATCCAGTTGTCGCCGGGCTGCAGCAGCACGGTGACGGCAGGACCGCACAGCGTCGCACCGTTGTACGCCGGGCGGATGTACGGACGCATGAGGCCGACCCGACCCATCGCCTCGTGGATCGTTGCCACGCCGAACTGCGAGAGGCGGGCGACGTCGTCGGGGTCGGGACGCTCGATGTTCGTGCGGACGATGCCGAGGTCGTTCAGTCGCATGGTGTGTTCTCCTTCAGAGTCCGCGGCCCGTCAGGGCACGGTCGAGTCGCGGGTACACCCGGCGGGCGTTGCCCGCGAACACCTGGGCGCGCGCGGCATCCGACAGATTCGCGGTGGCGTCGACGTAGCGCTTCGTGTCGTCGAAGTAGTGGCCGGTTCGGGGATCGATGTCGCGGACGGCGCCGATCATCTCGCTGGCGAACAGGATGTTCTCGGTCGGGATCACCTGAGTCAGCAGGTCGATGCCGGGCTGGTGGTACACGCAGGTGTCGAAGAACACGTTGCCCAGCAGATGCTCTTCGAGCTCGGGCTTGCCGAGCGCCATGGCCAGACCACGAAACCGTCCCCAGTGATACGGCACCGCACCGCCGCCGTGCGGGATGACGAGCTTGAGATCGGGGAAGTCCGCGAACAGATCGCCCTTGAGCAGCTGCATGAACGCGGTGGTGTCAGCACCCAGGTAGTGATCGCCGGTGGTGTGGAAGACATCCGGCCGGCAGGTCGTGCTGACGTGCACCATCGCGGGGATCTCGTACTCCACGAGTTTCTCGTAGATCGGATACCAGGAGCGGTCGGTGAGCGCGGGGGCCGACCACCGGCCGCCGGACGGATCGGGGTTGAGGTTCACGGTGACGGCGCCGAGCTCTTCGACGGCCCTGGTCAGTTCGGCGACGGTGGTGGCCGGGTCGACGCCGGGCGACTGCGGCAGCATCGCACCGGGAAGGAAGCGGTCGGGGAACAGCCCGCTGACGCGCGCGACCAGGTCGTTGCAGATGCGGGCCCAGGTTTCGCTGACCTCGCGATCGCCGATGTGATGGGCCATGAAGGACGCACGAGGGCTGAAGACCGTGATGTCGCTGCCGCGCTCGTCCATGAGCCTGAGCTGGTTGGCTTCGATCGTCTCGCGGATGTCGTCGTCGCTGATGCGCAGCGCAGCTGGATCCGGCGCCTCGCCGACGCCCTCGGTGAAGGCGATCTGCAGGTCGCGCCAGGCGCCGAGCTGCGCCGGCGCCGTGGTGTAGTGGCCGTGGATGTCGATGATCAACGCGTGTCGTCCTTGTCACTCGGATGCTGTCGATCCCGACTCTAGGTCGCGTGCTGTATATAGTCGAATAGATGTAGAGGCCGTCCCGCATAGAGAGGATCGATGCATGTCGCTGGCTGATCTGAACCAGTTGCGCACGTTCGTCGTGCTCTACGAACTGCGGAGCGTGACGGCCGCGGCCGAACGGCTGCACGTCACGCAGCCGACCGTCAGCTACACGCTGCGGCGCCTGCGCGAGAAGTTCGGCGACGTGCTGTTCCGTCGTGAGGGGAACGACATGGTGCCGACAGCGAAGGCGACGCAGCTGTTCGGTCCTCTGCACGAGGCTCTGGCCCAGATCGATCAGACCGTGAGCGACCCGGACGCCTTCGAGCCGGCGGGATTCAGCGGCGAGCTGTCGCTCGGACTCACCTCGATCGGCGAGCAGACGTTTCTGCCTCCGATCATGGCTGCTCTCGCCGACGCGGGTTCGAGCCCGCACCTGCAGGTGGCGCGGTTGGATTCCGATCAGGTCGAGGACGGACTGATCCGCGGCACGATCGACCTGGCGATGACCGTGTCGATGATCGGCAGCCCGCGGCTGTGGCGCACGCACGTGCGCGCGGTCGAGTACGTGGCGCTGTCCTCGGGACAGCATCCGCTTCCGGCGACCGGACGCGATATGTTCACCGGCCGCCGTTTCGTGCGCGTCTCGGCACGCGCAGGTCACGTGTTCCCCCTGCAGGCTCTGACCGAGTACGGGCTCATGTCACAGGTGGCGCTGACCGTCGAGGAATATGCGACCGTGCCGGCAGTGCTCGAGGCGACGGACCTCGTCGTGCTGCTGCCGCGGCACGTGGCCGAGGTGTTCGGCGGGTGGTTCCCTGGACTCCGGATCGCCGAGCTCCCCTGGCCAGGACAGAGCACCCCGGTGTCGTTGTACACGCGCCGCGAGGCCGGCCTTTCGGCGGCCCAGCGGTGGTTCCGTTCGGTGGTGCTGGATGCGGTCGCCGCCGGCGAGTACCGGACAGTCCTCGAGGCCTAGCTCGTCTTCCGGTTCCAGCTGGCCTTCGCAGGAGCGAAAGGACTCCGGACATGGATCGACCAGCTCGAATGCGGGTGGATCGAAAGGATCGCGCGCTCGTACCAGGCGCGGGACTCGTCGGAGAGCTCGGCGACGACGGCATCCTTGTCGACGTCGTCCTCCGGCCGCGGCCGCAGCGCCTTCCAGACCAGCTGCACCTCAGGGGCACCGGTCGGGATGCCGTCGATGTCGAGCACCGCGCGATCCCAGGGGAGCTGGAGGCGCGGGTCGCGCTTGTAGACCCACGCGCGCGGGGCACCGTCCTCGACGTTCACCTGGAGCACCCACACGTTGCGCTCGTCGTCGTGGATGAGGACGGGCTGCACGTCGGCATCCGGCGCGGAGTCCGCGAACGGGGACGCGGCGCCCTCCCCGTCCGACGGGATCCATGCGGTGAGCTGCGCGGGCAACGCGTCGAGGAGCGCGGCGAGGTCAGAGGCGGTCACGCTCACGTCGGTGTTCGGACGCGGACGGATCGCCCGACCGAGCCAGCGGTCGAGAGCCGCACCACCCGAGAGCCACCAGCGGATGGATGCCGGGGCGAGCAGGCGGGCGACCGCCTCCGGATCCAGCGGCGCCCACGGTGTGGCCGAGGTGGGTGCGGTGGAGGGCATGGGATGAGGGTACCCGGCTTCCGCGACTCGGTGTGCTCGCGCCATCCGCAGGCTGCACCGAATGGGTACTCCCGCTCAGCTCCGTCCTTCTCTGTTCTTTCGAAGGGGCACGATAGAGGCCCGGACCCTCGAGGTTTCGCGGATCCGGGCCTCTGACCAGCCGTGTCGCCGGGGCCTCAGAGAGTGACTCTCAGAAGTCCCAGTCGTCGTCTTCCGTCGCCTCGGCCTTGCCGATGACGTACGACGAACCCGACCCCGAGAAGAAGTCGTGGTTCTCGTCGGCGTTCGGCGAGAGCGCAGAGAGGATCGCCGGGTTCACGTTCGTGACCGACGACGGGAACATCGCCTCGTAGCCGAGGTTCATCAGCGCCTTGTTGGCGTTGTAGTGCAGGAACTTCTTGACGTCCTCGGTCAGACCGACACCGTCGTAGAGGTCCTGCGTGTACTGCACCTCGTTGTCATAGAGCTCGTAGAGCAGCGAGAACGTGTAGTCCTTGAGCTCGTCGCGCTCGGCCTGCGTGACCTTCTCGAGGCCCTTCTGGAACTTGTACCCGATGTAGTACCCGTGCACTGCCTCGTCGCGGATGATGAGGCGGATCAGGTCGGCGGTGTTCGTCAGCTTCGCCCGGCTCGACCAGTGCATCGGCAGGTAGAAGCCCGAGTAGAACAGGAAGCTCTCCAGCAGGGTCGAGGCGACCTTGCGCTTGAGGGGGTTGTCGCCGCGGTAGAAGTCCATGACGATCTGAGCCTTCTTCTGAAGGTTCGGATTCTCGACCGACCAGCGGAACGCCTCATCGATCTCCTTGGTCGACGCGAGCGTCGAGAAGATCGAGGAGTAGCTCTTGGCGTGCACCGACTCCATGAACGCGATGTTCGTGTAGACGGCCTCCTCGTGCGGGGTGATCGCATCCGGGATCAGCGACACCGCACCGACCGTGGCCTGCACGGTGTCGAGCAGCGTGAGGCCCGTGAAGACGCGCATCGTGAGCAGCTGCTCGTCAGCGGTCAGCGTGTTCCACGACTGGATGTCGTTGGACAGCGGGATCTTCTCGGGCAGCCAGAAGTTGTTGACGAGGCGGTTCCACACCTCGACGTCCTTGTCGTCCTGGATGCGGTTCCAGTTGATCGCCTGCACGTGGTCGACCAGCTTGAGGGATTCGGGAGGGGTCATTTTCGTCGCTTCTATTCCTGGGTCAGAGAGCCGGTCGAACGGGTCAGAGCATGCACGAGACGCACTCGGCCATGTCGGTTCCCTCAAGTGCCATCTGACGCAGACGGATGTAGTAGATCGTCTTGATGCCCTTGCGCCATGCGTAGATCTGCGCCTTGTTGATGTCACGCGTGGTGGCGGTGTCCTTGAAGAACAGCGTCAGCGACAGGCCCTGGTCGACGTGCTGCGTGGCAGCCGCGTAGGTGTCGATGACCTTCTCGTAGCCGATCTCGTATGCGTCCTGGTAGTACTCCAGGTTGTCGTTCGTCATGAACGCAGCCGGGTAGTAGACGCGACCGAGCTTGCCTTCCTTGCGGATCTCGATCTTCGACGCGATCGGGTGGATCGACGACGTCGAGTTGTTGATGTACGAGATCGAGCCCGTCGGCGGCACCGCCTGCAGGTTCTGGTTGTAGATGCCGTGCTTCTGGATGGAAGCCTTCAGCTCGGCCCAGTCGTCCTGCGTCGGGATGTGCTTGCCGGCGAAGAGCTCCTTGACCTTCTCGGTCTCCGGAACCCAGGCCCGGTCGATGTACTTGTCGAAGAACGCACCGCTCGCGTAGGTGGAGTCCTCGAAGCCGTCGAAGGTCGTGCCGCGCTCGATCGCGAGGTTGTTCGACGCACGCAGCGCGTGGAACAGCACCGTGTAGAAGTAGATGTTCGTGAAGTCGATGCCCTCTTCGGAGCCGTAGTA
>Ga0160430_100059_pt1 | contig 118592 bp, 128 predicted proteins | sample HID1971I_E0MG_FD_108274 | JGI IMG/M metagenome (GOLD analysis project Ga0160430, IMG submission 108274) | Enriched millipede-associated microbial communities from UW Madison campus, WI, USA - HID1971I_E0 MG | ecosystem: Host-associated > Arthropoda: Insects > Digestive system > Unclassified ...
GCCCCGTCGCGGCCGGCAGGCTCCTGGCAAAGTAAAGGAGGAGGCCGTCGCCGCAGGGCGACCGCCGGGGGACATTTGCACAGGGGCCTGCCGGCCGCGGCGGGGCCCTCAACGCTCGCGATGAACCTGATCGAAGAAAAAAGGGCGGAACCTTGCGGCTCCGCCCATCAATACCACCGGAAATCGTGAATCAGGCGCGGCGCGCGCAGTACATTGCCTGTGCCGGCAGGTTCAGCGTTGCCCCATCGGCATGCCCTGCATCCGGGCCGGGCACGTGCAGCGCGTGCCACTCGCCTTCGGGCAGCGCCACCTGGGTCGCTTCTGCCGAAAGGTTGAACGCCAGCAACAGCGTCTCATCGCCATGGCGTCGCTCGAACATCAGCACCGGCTCGGCGGTGTCCAGGAACCGGATGTCGCCCAGCAGCAGCGTCGGCATCGTCCGCCGCCACGCCAGGAACTGGCGGAACGCGTTCAACACCGAGTGCGGATCGTGCTCCTGCACCGCCACTGCACTGGCCTGGTGCTCCTGCGGGATCGGCAGCCACGGCGCACCGCTGGTGAACCCTGCCAGCGGCGCGTCCAGCCACGGCATCGGCGTGCGGCACCCGTCGCGGCCTTTGAAGTTCGGCCAGAAGGTGATGCCATACGGATCCTGCAGCGCCTCGAACGGCACGTCCGCTTCGCCCAGGCCCAGCTCTTCGCCCTGGTACAGACAGATCGAACCGCGCAGCGAACACAGCACCGCCACCAGCAGCCGCGCCAGCCGTGGCTGCGCCGGGTGCCCGCCCCAACGGGTCACCGCGCGCTCCACGTCATGGTTGGAGATCGCCCAGCACGGCCAGCCTTCGGTCATGGTCGCTTCCAGCCGCGACACGGTGTCGCGGATGTAGGCCGCGCTGTAGTCCTTGACCAGCAGTTCGAAGCTGTAGCCCATGTGCAGGCGACCCGGCGCGGTGTACTCGGCCGTGGTTGCCAGCGAATCCTCGGCCGAGATCTCACCCAGGCTGACCGCGCCCGGGTACTCGTCCAGCAGCCCGCGCAGGCGCTCGATGAACGGCAGGTTCTCCGGCTGGGTGTTGTTGTAGTAGTGGTACTGGTAGGCGTACGGGTTGTCGGTGCTGAAGCCCCGGCCCAGCCGCTTTTCCAGCGGCTTGGCCGGGTTGTCGCGCAGCTGCTTGTCGTGGAAGCAGAAGTTGATCGAATCCAGGCGGAAGCCATCCACGCCGCGGTCCAGCCAGAACCGCACGTAGTCCAGGGTGGCCTGCTGCACGGCCGGATTGTGGAAATCCAGGTCCGGCTGGTCGGCAAGGAAGTTGTGCAGGAAGTACTGCTCGCGGCGCGGCTCCCACTGCCAGGCCACGCCACCGAAGATGGACATCCAGTTGTTGGGCGGGGTGCCGTCCTCGCGCGGGTCGTCCCACACGTACCAGTCCGCCTTGGGATTGGTGCGGTCCTGGCGGCTCTCGCGGAACCAGGCGTGCTCGATCGAGGTGTGGCTGAACACCTGGTCGATCATCACCTTCAGGCCCAGCGCGTGCGCCTTGGCCAGCAACCGGTCGAAATCGGCCAGGGTGCCGAACAGCGGATCCACATCGCGGTGGTCGGCGATGTCGTAGCCGAAGTCGGCCATGGGCGAGGTGAAGAACGGCGAAATCCAGATCGCGTCCACCCCCAGCGAGGCCACGTAGTCCAGCCGTTCGATGATGCCGGGCAGGTCGCCCACGCCATCACCGTTGGCATCCAGGAAACTGCGCGGGTAAATCTGATAAATGACGGCACCGCGCCACCATGGAGTCTGCGTCATCGAGGGCCCCCCTCCGGGCTTCCAGGGCGCCCTCCCACGGGCGCCAGAACGTACCCGACAAGCTTAGCGGCGCACCCTCGGCGGTGGCGCCGCTTGCATACGTATTCACGCCCTGCCCGGCCCCCGGAACGCCTTCGCGGGCGGAATACGTCCGCACCGCCTATAATTCCGCCCAAGCCTGAAAGTCAGACCGCATGACCATCACCGAAGACACCCGCCCCGCGCTGGGCCTGCCCCAGATCCAGTCGCTCGCCGCGCCCGACATGGCCGCCGTGGATGCGCTGATTCGCCGCCGACTGTCCTCGGATGTCGTGCTGATCAACCAGATCGCCGACCACATCATCTCCGCCGGCGGCAAGCGCCTGCGGCCGATGCTGGTCATGCTGGCCGGCCACGCGGTCGGCCAGGCCGGCCCGGAGCACCACCAGCTGGCGGCGATCATCGAGTTCATCCACACCTCGACCCTGCTGCACGACGACGTGGTGGACGAATCCAGCCTGCGGCGCGGCCGCAGCACCGCCAATGCGCTGTGGGGCAACGCCCCGAGCGTGCTGGTCGGCGACTTCCTATACTCGCGCAGCTTCCAGCTGATGGTCGAACTGGACCGCATGCCGGTCATGCAGATCCTGGCCGACACCACCAACCGCATCGCCGAAGGCGAAGTGCTGCAGCTGCTGCACGTGCATAACCCGGATACCGACGAAGCGGCCTACCTGCGCGTGATCGAGCGTAAGACCGCGGTGCTGTTCGCTGCCGGTACCCGCCTGGGGGCACTGGCCAGCGGCGTGGACGAGGCGACCCAGCAGGCGCTGTACGACTACGGCATGCACCTGGGCTACGCCTTCCAGATCGCCGACGACGTGCTGGATTACTCGGCCAATGCGGACGAGCTGGGCAAGAACCTGGGCGACGACCTGGCCGAAGGCAAGGCGACCCTGCCGCTGATCCACGCCATGGCCCATTCCGACGCCACCACCCGCGAGCGTCTGCGCGCGATCGTGCAGAACGGCGATGCGGATGCGATGCCGGAGGTGCTGGCCGCCATCCACGCCACCGGCGGGCTGGAATACAGCCGCCGCCGCGCCGAGGAATACGCCGACGCCGCCGAGCGCGCGCTCGACGGCCTGGCCGACAACGATGCGGTCGCCGCCCTGCGCGGCCTGGCCCGTTACGCGGTACAGCGTTCGCATTGATCCCCGCGGGTGACGACCAACGGTCGTCACTACCGGCTGCCGCGCGTTGATCGGGGCGCGACGACCAACGGTCGCGCCTACCGGGGTAGCGCCCGACCGTTGGTCGGGCGGCGCCGCAACGCGGCGTGCGTCACCGCTTGTCGAACAACCCGTCGAAGAACGTATCCAGGCTCTTCCACGCCCGCTTCGCCGCCCGCTCGTTGTACAGGCAGCCCGGCGGGTTGTTGGCATCGGATTCGGCGAAGCAGTGCACCGCACCGCTGTAGTTGGTGAACTCCCAATCAACCTTGGCCGCGTTCATCTCCTGCTCGAAGCTGGCGATATCGTCCTTGCTGATGCCCTTGTCGTCGGCACCATTGAGCACCAGCACTGACGGATGGGTGCCACCGGCCTTGGCCGGCAACGGCGAGCCCAGCCCGCCATGCAGGCTGACCACCCCGGCCAGCGGCGCCCCGGCACGGGCCAGCTCCAGCACCGTGGTGCCGCCGAAGCAGAACCCGACCGCGCCGATCTTCGTGGCATCCAGCGGCGCATTGCCGGCCTGGGCCTTGAGCACTTCCAGCGCCTTCAGCGCGCGGGCGCGCAGCACCGGGCGGTCATTGCGCAGCTTGGTCGCCACCGGGCCGGCTTCCGCGTCGGTCTTCGGGCGCACGCCCTTGCCGTACACGTCGGCGACCAGCACCACGTAATCGTCGCCGGCCAGCTGCTTGGCCTTGGCGATGGCCGACTCGTTCACGCCCTTCCAGTTCGGCACCATCACCAGGCCGGGGCGCTTGTCGTTGTCTTCGTCGTCGTAGACCAGCACCCCGCTAAAGGTGGTGCCTTCGTGCTTCCACTCCACCGGCTTGGCCTGCATCGCCGCCAAGGCCGGCAATGCCGTCATGCCCAGTACCAGTGCCGCACCCCACTGCCATTGCTGCTTCATGCGCCTGCTCCTTCCGGGAAAGAGCCCAGAGTGTATGTCGGGAGATGTGACGGGCCGCAGGTGGCGGGTGGTTACGTGGCGGGGGGCGCGTGGCGAGTGGTCAAACGGCGGGCGGTCGCGTGGCGGGGGTCAAACGGCGGGCGGTCGCGCCGCGGGGGTCAAACGGCGGGCGGTCGCGCTGCGGGTGGTAGAGCCGACTGTTAGTCGGCTGCGCCGTTGGCGCTATGTCAGGGTGGGCCGCGAAGAGCAGCGGACTAACAGTCCACTCTACCGTCCGGCTGCGCCGTTGGCGCTATGCCAAGGTGGGCCGCGAAGAGCAGCGGACTAACAGTCCGCTCTACCGTCCGGCTGCGCCGTTGGCGCTTTGCCAGGGTGGGCCGCGAAGAGCAGCGGACTGACAGTCCGCTCTACCGTCCGCTCTACCGTCCGCTGCGCCTTTGGCGAAATGTCAGGCGATGCCGATGCCCGGGATCGCGGTGATCTGGTCCGGGTCGAACCCGGCAAGCTCGGCGAAATGGCGGCCGCGGGCGACGTAATCGCGGTACACGCCGTAGCTCGGCGCGCCCGGCGACATCAACACCACCCCACCCTGTTCGCCGAGCCCCGTGCGGGCCAGGCGCACCGCCTCCTCCAGATCGCCGGCGGCGTGCAGACCGAACCTGCCTGCATCGGCCAGCGGCTGCAGCAGCGCGTGGATGCGCGGGCCGTTGGCGCCCATGGTGACGATCTCCACCGGCGGCACGTCGTGCGCCATGTGGTCCACGAAATCGTGCCAGTCCAGCCCCCGGTCATGCCCGCCCACCAGCAGCGCGATGCGCTGGCCAGCGAAGCATTCCAGCGCCGCCAGGCTGGCGTGCGGGGTGGTGCTGATCGAATCGTTGACGAAGCGCAGCCCGTCGCGGCTGCCGATGGTCTGCAGGCGGTTGGGCAGCGGCCGGAAATCCTGCACGGCAGGCGCCAGCGCCACCGCATCCAGGCCCAGCGCTTCGATCGCCGCCAGCACCGCGCACAGGTTGCCGCGGTTGTGCCGGCCCGGCAGCGGCGTGTTCGCGGTATCGAACACCCGCTGCTCGCCGCGATACACCCACTCGCCGCGCATGTGCCAGCCCTGCGGCTGGTTGAACCACACAACTTCGCTGTCCGGCAGCGACAGCGCGGCCAGGTGCGGGTCGGCCGCGTTGAGCACCGCGATACGCGGTGCCGCGCCGGTCACCAGCGCCAGCTTGTCCTGGATGTAGCGCGCTTCGCTGCCATGCCAGTCCAAGTGCTCGGGAAACAGGTTCAGCACCACCGCCACCTGCGGGTGCGCGCCACTGCGCGCCACCTCGCCGGTCTGGTAGCTGGACAGCTCCACCGCCCAGTACGCCGGCGCCGGCTGCGGGTCCAGCACCTCCAGCAGCGGCAGGCCGATGTTGCCGACCAGACCGGCGCGCGCGCCGGAGGCGCGCAGCAGATGCGCCAGCAACGAGGTGGTGGTGCTCTTGCCCTTGGTGCCGGTCACGCACACGGTGTCGCGCACGGTGCCTTCGGCATCGGCATGCTCGGCAAACCACAGCGAGGTACCGCCAATGAACTGCGTGCCCTGCGCCGCCGCCGACACCGCAGCTTCCCCGTAGGGGCTGATCCCCGGCGACTTGATCACCACCTCGAAGGCGGCCAGGGATTCACCGTTGACATCCGACCGCACCTGCAGCGCATTGCCGGCCTCGGCCCGCGCAGCGGCGGCCTCGGCATCGGGGCAGAACAGGGTCAGGGCCAGCGCCGGCAGGCGCTGGCGCAGGACGGCGAATGCCGCACGCCCCTCACGCCCCCAGCCCCACAGCGCTACGCGCTTGCCTTCAAGCTGCGAAATTCGCACGCAGGCGCTCCCAGATCGCCGCCGGAATCCGGTGCTCGCCTTCCAGCACCAGCAACGGTTCGATCTGCAGTTCGACGCCGTCCAGCTGCGGCTGGATCTCCTGGATGAAACGCTTCACCAGCGCATCCTCGTTCCATTCCGGACGTGCCGCCAAGGTGGCCATCGCGGCACGCGATTCGCGGCCTTCGCCCACGCATTCGAACGGTTTGTGGTCCTGGAATTCCAGAAGCGCGTCGAAGCCGCCGGCCTGCTCCATGTCGTCCAGCAGGTTGCGGCCGAAGATGCGCACCAGCCGGGTCTTGGGCATGAACGGGGCCAGCGCCAGGAACACGAAGTGGCACTTCGGGCAGACCCCGCACCAGCGGTTCACCGGGCGCTCGCCCAGGATGTGGAAGTTGCGGTTGCAGCTGGAGAAATGCGCGTCGTAGAAATCGGTCCTGGCGAACTGGCGCGCCACGGCCAGCTCCGACAGCGGGCGCAGCAGCGAGTAGTATTGCAGGTCCGCCGCCACGTGCTTCTCAAGGTGCTCGCCAAAGGCCTGCTCGAAGGCCCAGCCCTTCGACCACTGGTGGTTCACTTCACCGGTACCCGGAATCTGGCTGCCGTAGCTGGCCGAACGCTCGTTGGAGAACACGACCTGGTCGACGCCCTGCAGCAGCGCGGCCAGCACCATGATCGCCGAGTTCACCGCGGTGACCGGGATATGCCCGTTCCACGCGCCCTGGCGGTTGAGCTCGAACAGCTCGGGGGCCAGCGTGCGGCCGATGTTGAGCATCGGCAGGCCGGTGCGTTCGGCGCAGGCACGGATCAGCTGCGAACCGCCGATCCAGGTCACCGTTTCGGCGATGCCCAGCGTGCGCAGCGCTTCAATGCTGACCAGCGAATCCTTGCCGCCGCCGATGGCCACCAGTGCATGCTCGCGCAGGCCCACCGCCGGCGCGTTGAACGCCTCGCCGTCCACCGGCAGGCGGAACCGCCCACGCAGGTTCAGCCCGTTGCGGTAGGCGAACTCGCCCAGCCCGTTGAGGTACACCGTTTCCACCAGCGCGGCGGTATCGGCATCGATGCTGTAGCTGTCGATCCGCACCTGCTCCGGCACCGCAGCCTTGTAATAGCTGACGCCCGCGAACAGGTGCAGCAGGCGCAGCGCCCGCTGCACGGCCTCGGCGCGGGCAGCGTCCAGCACGAACGGCGCGCCGGGAATGCTGACCGTCTCGACCAGCTCCGGACCATTGTCGAAGGCGTAGACCAGCTGCGCCACGCCGGTATCCGCGGCGAGGTCGCAGCGGACGAAGCGGAAGCAGGCAACCTGGTGTTTATCGAAAGCAGTCATGGCGTATCCGGTGAGGCAATAAGGGAAACCAACGGGAGGCGCTCAGGGCACATCGTCGATGATGTCCTCGCGCGGCAGCTCGCGCTGGTTGTAGGTGTTGGCCATGACGTACCCGTAGGCACCGGCATCGGCGATCAGCATCACATCGTCCGGCGCGGTGGATACCGGCAGCCGGCGGCGCTTGCCGAACACATCGCTGGATTCGCAGATCGGCCCGACCACGTCGAACAGTGCCTCGGCATACCCGCCCAGCCGGCTGAGGTTCTCGATGTCGTGCCAAGCGTCGTACAGCGCCGGGCGCATCAGGGTGTTCATGCCCGCATCCAGGCCCACGCGGCGGATGCCGTCCTTCTCCACCACCTGGGTGGCGGTAGTGAGCAGCACGCCCGATTCGGCCACCAGGTAGCGGCCCGGTTCAATCGCCAGGCGGAACGCCGGGTGCACCGCCTTGACCTCGGCCAGGCCGACGGCCCAGGCGTCCAGGTCGAACGGTTCATCGTCATCGCTGTAGGGAATAGGCAACCCGCCGCCGATGTCGATGGTTTCCACGCTGCCGATCCGGCGCGCGAACCCGGCCAGTTCGTCGCACATCAGGCGCCAGTGCTGCGCCGTTTCCACGCCGCTGCCCAGGTGGGCGTGCAGGCCGACCACGCGGGTGCCGAGGTCTTCGGCCAGGCGCACGAACTCGTCCACACGGGCGATCGGCAGTCCGAACTTGGAGTCCTTGCCGCCGGTGCTGACCTTGGCGTGGTGGCCCTCGCCGCGGCCCAGGTCCACCCGCAGCCACAGCTCGCGGTTGCGGAACAGGTCCGGCCAACGCTGCAGCGCTTCCACGTTGTCCACGGTGACGGTCACGCCGAGCGCGAACGCCGCTTCATATTCGGTGCGCGGCGCGAAGCTGGGGGTGAACAGCACCCGGCGCGGCGACAGCGTCGGCAGCACGTTGAACACGTGCTTGAGTTCACCGTGCGACACGCATTCCAGGCCGAAACCTTCCTGCTCCAGCAGCTCCAGGATGGCCGGGTGGCTGTTGGCCTTGATCGCGTAATACCGCTGGTCGATCGGCCTGATCGCGGCCAGCGCGCGGGCGCGGGCGCGCACCGTGGCCAGGTTGTACACATAGCGCGGCGTACCGGCCTGGGCCAGGTGCAGCAGGTGCTCGCGCTGGCCCCGCCACCACGCGGTTTCGCGCGGGCGGATGGTGCCGGCGATCTCGCGCCAGCGCGGGCCGAACACCTCGCCCTCTTCCACCGGCATCGCGCCACTGTCGATCAGCTCGGCGTGCAGGATCGGCAGCAGGCCGTCGGCGTCGGCTTCATCGATGACGAAGGTGAGGTTGAGGTCATTGGACGACTGCGAAATCATGTGCACGCGCTCGCGCCCGAAGGTCGCCCACACGTCCGACAGCTTGTGCAGCAGCGAACGCATGCCGCGGCCGACCAGGGTGATCGCCGCGCACGGCACGATGATCTTGACCTTGCAGATCTGCGACAGGTCGGCCGACAGCGCGGCCAGCACATCGGTATTGACCAGGTTTTCGGACGGGTCCAGCGACACCGTGACGTTGGTTTCGGCCGAACCGATCAGGTCCACCGACAGCCCGTGCTTCTTGAACAGCCCGAACACGTCGGCCAGGAAGCCGACCTGCTGCCACATGCCGATGCCTTCCATCGACACCAGCACGATGCCGTTGCGGCGGCTGATCGCCTTCACCCCCGGCACCGGTGCGGCATTGCCGTCGATGCTGGTGCCCGGCAGTTCCGGGCGTTCGGTGTCCAGGATCGCCATCGGCACGCCGGCATCGCGGCACGGCTTGATCGAACGCGGGTGCAGCACCTTGGCGCCGGTGGTGGCGATTTCCTGCGCTTCGTAATAATCCAGGCGGGTCAGCAGGCGCGCGTCGGGTACGTCCTTCGGGTTGGCGCTGAACATGCCCGGCACGTCGGTCCAGATTTCCACGCGGCTGGCGCCCAGCAGCGCGCCAAAGTAGGCGGCCGAGGTATCCGAGCCGCCGCGGCCGAGGATGGCGGTGCCGCCATCGGCGTGGCGCGAGATGAAGCCCTGGGTGATCAGCATGCGGGTCGGCTGGGCGCGGAACGCCGCAGCCCACTCGGCGTCCGAACGCCACTGGCAGTTCACCGACAGCCGCTGCGACCAGTCGCTCTGGTTGGGCTGCGGCGGCAGCGCCTGCAGCCACTCACGGGCGTCCATCCAGCCGAAATCCAGGCCGCTGGCGCGCAGGTAGGCCGCGCCGATGGTGGAGGACAGCAGTTCGCCCTGGCCCAGCACATCGGCCTGCCATTCCAGCGGCCGCGCGGCGGCGCGCGGCTCGTCCAGCAGGCCCTGCAGCGCGGCCAGGCGCACATCCAGCGCGCTGGCATCGAGCTCGAGCTCGGCCAGGAACTCGCGGTGGCGGGCCACCAGCGCATCCACGCGGGCGCGGCTGTCGGCGGCGCCATCGGCGATCGCGGTCAGTTCATTGGTCACCCCGGACAAGGCCGACACCACCACCAGCACGCGCGCACCGGTTTCTTCCGCACGTTTTTTCGCCAGCTTCCCGATCGTGTCCCAACGGTGACGACGCGACACGGAGGTGCCGCCGAACTTCAGTACGATCCAGCGATCGACAAGGGGGGAAGCTGACATGGAGGTAAGAATGGGTAGGTAGTGGGGGGATCGACCCGGCACGCCGGGCCGAACCTCTGATTCTATGCCAAGCCACGCCCCGGCAGGGCTTGTTAAGCTGCCGAACCGTTCTGCCAGACCGATCCGCCATGACCGCCCGCCGTTTCCTGCAGCTTGACGTGTTTTCCCCTTATCCCGGCGCCGGCAACCCGCTGGCCGTGGTGCTGGACGCGGAGGGCCTGGACGACGCGCGCATGCAGGCCATCGCCCGCTGGACCCGCCTGCCGGAAACCACGTTCGTTTTCGCCCCGCAGGTGCCGGGCGCCAGCTACCGCATCCGCATGTTCAGCCCGCAGAAGGAAGTGCCGTTCGCCGGCCACCCCAGCGTGGGCACCGCGCACGCGGTGCTGGACGCCGGCCTGGCCGCGCCGGTGGACGGCGTCCTGGTCCAGGACGGCATCGCCGGCGCGCTGCCGCTGCGGGTGGTGGGCGAAGGGGCCACGCGCAGCATCGCCATCCGCACCCCGCGCGCGGCGGTCGCCGAGGTGACCACGGCGGACGATCCGCGCCTGCAGGCGGCGCTGGCCGGCTGGACATTGGGCGGACTGCCGCCGGCGCGCATGTCCGGCGGACGCAGCTGGTGGGTGGTGGAACTGGCCGATGAAGCCACGTTGCGCACCCTGTCACCGGACTGGGACGCGGTGGCTGCGCTGGCCGAAATCACCGACAGCATGGGCGTGTTCGCCTATGCGCGGAGCTCGGGAGACGATTACCAGCTGGCGGTGCGCGCGTTCGTGGGCAACGGCCGGCGGTTCGAGGATGCCGCTTCAGGCGCAGCCAATGCGGTGTTGGCCGCGTGGCTGGACAGCCGCAACGCCCTTCCCGGCGTGGAGGGCAGTTATGTCGTCAGCCAAGGCCGCGAGGTCGGCCACGATGCACGACTGACCCTGCATGTGGATGCGGAGGGCGAGGTTTGGTCCGGCGGCCAGGTGCAGACGGTCATCCAGGGCACGATCATCTGGTAGGGACACGCCACGCGTGTCCTGCGTGGAATCCGGGCCTACGTGGGACACGCATGGCGTGTCTCTACGGGTCACCCCAGGGTGCCGACTTTGCGTCGGCACCCTGAACATTTCAGCCAGCCAGCTCGGCTTCCATGCTGATCGGCACCGCGCTCAGCGCCTTGGATACCGGGCAGTTCTGCTTGGCATCATCGGCAATGGCACGGAACTGGGCCGCGTCGATGTTGGGGACCACCGCTTTGACCGTGAGCGTGATCTGCGACAGCTGCGGGCCACCTTCCATCGACAGGTCGACCTTGGCTTCAGTGTCCAGCGAGGTGGGCACGAAACCGGCCTCGGTGAGCTTGGCCGACAGCGCCATGGTGAAGCAGCCAGCGTGCGCGGCGGCGATCAGTTCTTCCGGGTTGGTGCCCTTCTCATCGCCGAAGCGGCTGCTGAAGGCATAGCGGGTCTTGTCCAGCAGGCCGCTCTGCGGCGTGCTCAATTGTCCCTTGCCTGTCTTGAGGTCACCTTCCCAGTGCGCAGTGGCGTGACGCGAAATGCCCATCGTTGGATCCTTAGTGGGTGAATGGCAGCACCAGCGTAGACCGGCAGGCGTTAGCACCGTGTCTGGCCGTGCCGGCCTGCGGCCTCCGGCCGCAGCCGCCCGCCCCCTTGCCAGGCATGCGTGACCTTGGCCTCGTTGCAAAGTGCTGTTTTCAAGGCATTTCCGCACCATCCCTGCCCGCCCGCCTGGCCCGGCGAACCGCGCCCACCCCGCCGAACGGACCGTTTTTTTGGGCATGTCCTGATGCACTGCAGTAACCGCAAACGCAGAAAAGCCGAATATTTATGCGTTAGCCTATTGGCGGCGCCGCATTGTTGCCCTACATTTCGCTTGCCGATGGGTTCGGCGCGACCACACAACCAACCGATCACGGAACAGGAAACCATGGCAAAGACCGCTAAGAAGGCTGCCCCGAAGAAGGCAGTGAAGAAAGTCGCTACGAAGGCCGCCGCAAAGCCGGCAGCTCCGAAGCCGATCAAGGAAGTGCTGACCAAGTCCGGCCTGGTTGCACACATCGTGGAAGCCTCCGGCGTTGTCGCCAAGGACGTCCGCGCTGTGCTGGCCTCGCTGGAAACCGCCGTGGCTTCCTCGGTGCACAAGAAGGGCGCAGGCAGCTTCACGCTGCCGGGCCTGCTGAAGATCACCACCGTCAGCGTTGCGGCCAAGCCGAAGCGCAAGGGCATCAACCCGTTCACCAAGGAAGAACAGTGGTTCGCCGCCAAGCCGGCCACCACCAAGCTGAAGGTGCGTCCGCTCAAGAAGCTCAAGGACGCCGCGCTGTAATCTGCGCGCTTCCTGCAGCACCCGAACGGGACGGCCTTGGCCGTCCCGTTCTTTTTTGGGGGCTCTCACGCGCAGCGAAACACAGCGTTGCCAAACCCTGCCTGCGCCCGGCAGGATCGCGCAGAGCCAGCCGCCACGGCCCTCGCGGCCACTACGTGCACCCCCGGAACGTACAAGGTGGAACACTGCGTGCGACCGCGCCTGTCGTCCGGCCCGCCGGCCACGCCTAAGGTGGACCCACTCCCCCACAGTGCAGCGCCATGGCCAGCCCCTCGCAACGCTATCGCATCACCATCACCCCGATCGAAAAGGACGGGCTGCAGTGCAGCGGACGCTGCACCATCGAACTGGAACATCGCGCGCAGCAGGACTGGATGCGCCTGCTGGAGGTCGCCCGGCGGCAGACCGGGCTGGCCGGTGACGAGCGCGCCGCGGCCATCGTCGCTACCCAGCTGCTGCAGGACCTGGCCGCGCGCTACGCCGACCAGCCCGCGCATCCACTCACAACCCTGCAGCCGCAGCTGGGTCAGGTGCTCGACGCCCTGGATGCAATCCAGCGCGCACCCTGAACCACCGCTACACTCTCCCTTCCACCGGGGAGGGTGTTGCCATGCGTCGAGTCGTGTTCCTGTTGCCGCTGCTGTTTGCCGGGTGTTCGTGCCAGCCAGATCCTGTCGCCCAGGTTGCTCCTCCGGCCGCACAGCCGACAGCAGACGCTGCGCCGACCCCCGTTGCCGATGCTCCCGCCGGCGATGCTCTGGTGGCAGTGCCGTTGCCCGAGTTGACCGCCGTCGCGCCGGGTGCCACCGACGAGGCCAGCACCGTGCACGAATACGTCGTCAGCTTGCTGGGAAGCGATCGCCGCGCGTCAGATGCCTACTGGAGCGGAGGCACCACCGGCCCCCGCCCCGACGATGCCGTACTGCGCGCGATACCCGACCTGCGCAACCTGCGGGTGAAGACCAGAGCATCCATTGCCCGCGACAACAAACAGCCTTCGCAGCTGCTGGAGGTGCCGGTTAACATCCGCGCGATGACCGGCGAAGGCACCCTGGTGTTCGAAGGCTGGTACCGGCTGCAGCCCCGCCCCGACGCCAGCGGCTGGGAAATCCAGAGTGCCTCTCTACAGCCGGCGCTGGAGTGACCGCGCAGCGACGCAGGAGCCCATGAAGCGCTGATTCAGGCCGACGCGCTATGGTGTCACCACCTCCCTGCCGCGCCTGCCGATCATGACGCTACGCCCCCTGTTGACCCGCTTCGCCGCCTGCACCGTCCTCATTGCTGCCGCCGTCGGCGCGCAGGCGGCGCCGAGCATTTCCGGCCGCGAACTGTCGGTCGGTGCCACGGACGTCCAGCAGTATCTGGACGGCAGCTTTCCGCGCACCCAGGACGCCCTCGGTGGCCTGATCGCGATGACCATGAGCCACCCCAAGCTGACCCTGCCGCAGGGCAACCGCCTCGACCTGGGCTTTGACGTGGCACTGGCGACTGCCGGCAGCGCGCCCGCGCCGCTGGGCAAGGTCAAGCTGAGCAGCGGTCTGCGCTACGACGCGCAGACCCAGGGTTTCCATCTGGACCAGCCGACCGTGGACGACTTCACCCCGGCCAACAACGGCGGCAGACTCGACTCGCGCACCCGCGAGCTGCTCAACGCATTCCTGGTCGATTACGCCCGCCGTGAGCCGATCTACAAGATCGACCCGACGGTCGGCGCGATGCTTGGCGCGCTGCAGGTGCAGTCCGCCCAGGTGAAGAACGGCAAGCTGGTGGTCACCTTCAACCAGGACCTCGGCACCCTGGTGCCCGCCGGCGTCCTCGGCCGGTAAAACCGGTGTCTGCCCGGCTGGCGTGAAACCGGGCCCGGCCCGGCTCCACCCCCTCGTTTACCCAGCCAACGCCTTCGCGACGGCCTCGGAAAACGCCGGAATATCATCCGGCTTCCGGCTGGTGATCACCCCGTTGTCCACCACCACTTCCGCATCGGTCCACTGCGCGCCCGCATTGGCGAGATCGCTTTTCAGCGACGGCCACGAGGTCACCTTGCGACCTTTGGCCAGGCCGGATTCCACCAGCAGCCAAGGACCGTGGCAGATTGCCGCGACCGGCTTCCCGGCGGCCGCAAACGCCTTGATGAACGCCACTGCCGGCGCCTGGGTGCGCAGCGTGTCGGGGTTGATCACCCCGCCCGGCAGCACCAGCGCGTCGTAGCTGGCGGCGTCGGCGCCTTCCAGCGGCTGGTCCACCGGTACGCTGTCGCCCCAGTCCTTGTCCTTCCAACCCCGGATCTGGCTGGCGTCACCCGGTGCGATGACCGACACCTTGGCGCCCCAGGATTCCAGCAGGCGCTTGGGCTCCTGCAGCTCGGACTGTTCAAATCCATCGGTGGCGAGCAGGGCAACGCGCTTGCCGTTGAGGTCATGTGCCATGTGGGGCTCCTTCGAAAAGTGAGCCCCTACCATGCAGATCCGCGCATTGGCGGAGAGTGACTGGCATGTGGACGTCGCGTGGCTGGTGGGTACCGACCGTGGGTCGGTACGCAATGTCACCCGACCAACGGTCGGGTGCTACCGCGGTAAAGCGCCCGCGGGCGCTTTACCGCTTGGGCTGCAACATCGTGCCGGTGCACTTCTTCGAGCCGCAGCGGCATTCCCAGATCTTCTTCAACCGTGCGGTGTGACGCTCGGCCAGGGTGATGCCGTAGTTGTAAGTGAGCTCGTCGCCCGGCTTGATGTCCTTGATCGCCTCGATGAACACCTTGTCCTCGCGGCGGTTGTCGCCCTCCGCTTCCTCGATCACGGCCTCGCAGTTGGGGTCGCAGCTGTGATTCAGCCAGCGCGCATCGTTGCCCTTGTAGTTGGCATCGATGACGTAATCGTCGTTCAGGGTGAACAGGAAGGTGTGACCGCTTTCCACATCCCCGGTATCATCGGCATCCACGTCGGCGTGGCTGCGCAGCAGCCCCTTGTACTGGATCACCCGCTCGCCCTTCTTGAGCGGCGCCAGCGCGAACACGCCATTGCCGTGAATGGTCGACTTGCGGGCTTGGATCTTCTTGGGCATGTGGCTGGCCATTACGTTGGGATGGTCGATTCTCGCTTAATCTTTGTGATTGCCCAACCACGTCCGCACCGCGCCCCTGCTGGCGCCCCGCGTCGAGCACCTGAACAGGACGGGTTGGATGCCCGGACATAAAAGCGTACAATTTCAGTCCGCTTTATGGTTCTGCCCTCCCCATGCTCCGCGTCACCAAGCTCACCGATTACGCCACCGTCGTCCTGACCGTCCTTGCCGCTCGCCCGGGCGAGGTTCTCAGTGCGACCGAACTGGCCGAATTCGCCAGCCTCGAGCCGCCCACCGTCAGCAAGCTGCTCAAACCCCTGGCCCAGGCCGGGCTGGTGGAAGGCCTGCGCGGCGTGCGCGGCGGCTACCGGCTGACCCGCCGCCCCGATCAGATCAGCCTGTTCGAGGTCGTCGAAGCCATGGAAGGCCCGCTGGGCCTGACCGAGTGCGCGCACGACCACAGCCAGTGCGGACGCGAGCTGCAATGCGGCGCGCGCAGCAGCTGGCGGATGATCAACGACGTGGTGTCCGACGCACTTCGCAAGGTCACCCTGGCGCAGATCCTGCCCCCTCTTCCCCTTGTTGACGCCCCCCGCCGCGTGATCGCGGCGGATGTCGTCTCCTGATCCACAGGCAGCCCCCATGGCCACCGATACCCTCGACACCGTCGCCCCCGGCGACACCCCCAACCGCGAGATCCACGAGCAGCTCGGCCGCAAGTATTCGGCCGGCTTCATCACGGACATCGAATCGGATTCGCTGCCGCCCGGCCTGGACGAGGACACCATCCGTGCCCTGTCGGCCAAGAAGGACGAGCCGGAATGGATGACGCAGTGGCGCCTGGACGCCTACCGCCACTTCCTGACCATGCCGATGCCGAACTAGGCCAAGCTGCAGATCGCCGCGATCGACCTGCAGGCGCTCAGCTACTACTCCGCGCCCAAGGGCCCGACGTACGCCTCGCTGGATGAAATGCCCAAGGAACTGCTGGACACCTACGACAAGCTGGGCGTGCCGCTGCATGAGCGCGCCAAGCTGGCGGGCGTGGCGGTGGACGCGGTGTTCGACTCGGTCTCGGTCGGCACCACCTTCCGCAAGGAGCTGGCCGAAAAGGGCGTGATCTTCTGTTCCATGTCCGAAGCCATCAAGGAACACCCGGAACTGGTCAAGCAGTACCTGGGCAGCGTGGTGCCGGTGGGCGACAACTACTTCGCCGCGCTCAACTCGGCCGTGTTCTCCGATGGCAGCTTCGTGTTCATTCCCAAGGGCGTGCGCTGCCCCATGGAACTGAGCACCTACTTCCGCATCAACGCCGGCCACACCGGCCAGTTCGAGCGCACCCTGATCATCTGCGAGGACAAGGCGTACGTGTCCTACCTGGACGGCTGCACCGCGCCGATGCGCGATGAGAACCAGCTGCACGCCGCGGTGGTCGAGCTGGTGGCGCTGGAAGATGCCGAGATCAAGTATTCGACCGTGCAGAACTGGTACCCGGGCGACGAGAATGGCGTGGGCGGCATCTACAACTTCGTCACCAAGCGTGCCGAATGCCGTGGCGCGCGCAGCAAGGTGACCTGGACCCAGGTCGAGACCGGCTCGGCGATCACCTGGAAGTATCCGTCGTGCGTGCTGCTTGGTGATGATTCAGTCGGCGAGTTCCACTCGGTCGCGCTGACCCACCATCGTCAGCAGGCCGACACCGGCACCAAGATGATCCACATCGGCAAGCGCACCAAGAGCAAGATCGTCAGCAAGGGCATCAGCGCAGGCCACGGCCAGAACACCTACCGTGGCCTGGTGAAGATCGATCGCGGCGCCGAGGGCGCGCGCAACTACACCCAGTGCGATTCGCTGCTGATCGGCAAGAAGTCCGGCGCACATACCTTCCCCTATATCGAGGTGAAGAACCCCAGCGCGACGGTCGAGCACGAAGCGACCACCTCCAAGATCTCCGACGACCAGCTGTTCTATTGCCGCGCCCGTGGCATCGACCAGGAAAACGCGGTCTCGATGATCGTCGACGGCTTCTGCAAGCAGGTCTTCCGCGAGCTGCCGATGGAGTTCGCGGTGGAAGCCAAGAAGCTGCTGGAAGTCAGCCTGGAAGGCTCGGTCGGATGATGCGCCTGCTTCCCTTGGCCCTGCTGCTCTGCGCGGCCGCGCCGGCGTTCGCGCAGGACGTGGCGTGCAACCCTGGCGGCAATCAGCTCGAACTCAATGCCTGCGCCGACCAGGACTTCAAGAAGGCCGATGCCGAATTGAATGCCGTCTACCGCCAGATCGTGAACAAGCTGGCCGGCGAACCCGTGGCGCTGGCGAAGATGAAAGCGGCGCAGCGGCTGTGGATCCAGCTGCGTGACGCCGATCTGGAAGCGCGCTACCCGGTGGGCGAGGATGAGAATCCACGTTTCCTGTACGGCTCGATGTACCCGATGCTGTACTCCGGGGCCAAGGCCGCACTGACGCAGACACGCACCGCCTACCTGCGCAACGAATTCCTCGAGCGCAGCGAATACGACCTCTGAGTCGCGCTGCCTCCAGTTCCCCTATCTGACAAGACGATTATCGACATGTTGAAGATCGACAACCTCCACGCACGCATCGGCGAAAAAGAGATTCTCAAGGGCCTCTCGCTCGACGTGAAGCCCGGCCAGGTGCACGCCATCATGGGCCCCAACGGCGCCGGCAAGTCCACGTTGGGCAACGTGCTGGCCGGCCGCGACGGCTATGACGTGAGCGAAGGCAGCGTGCAGTTCGAAGGCAAGGATCTGCTCGAGCTGGCGCCGGAAGAACGCGCCGCCGCCGGCCTGTTCCTGGCCTTCCAGTACCCGGTGGAAATCCCCGGCGTGAACAACACCTACTTCCTGCGCGCCGCGCTCAATGCCCAGCGCAAGGCGCGCGGCGAGGAAGAGCTGGACTCGATGCAGTTCCTCAAGCTGGTCCGCCAGAAGCTGGCCGTGCTGCACCTGAAGGACGAGCTGCTGCACCGTGGCGTCAACGAAGGCTTCTCCGGTGGCGAGAAGAAGCGCAACGAGATCTTCCAGCTGGCCGTGCTCGAGCCGAAGCTGGCGATCCTGGATGAAACCGACTCCGGCCTGGACATCGACGCGCTCAAGAGCGTGGCCGACGGCGTCAACGCGCTGCGTTCGCCGGACCGTTCCTTCATCGTGATCACCCATTACCAGCGCCTGCTCGATTACATCAAGCCGGACGTGGTGCATGTGCTGGCCGATGGCAAGATCGTGCAGAGCGGCGGCCCGGAACTGGCCCTGGAACTGGAAGCCCACGGCTACCACTTCCTGAAGGACCGCGTGGTGCCGGAGGCAGCGGTCTGATGAGCGCCCTGCTCGATTCCCTCGCCAGCGGCTTCTGCGGCAGCGATGCACGTCGCGCCGAGCTGGATGCCGCCCTGCAGGCCGGCCTGCCCGGCCCTCGCACCGAAGCCTGGAAGTACACCTCGCTGCGCCAGCTCGAACGCCGCAGTTTCTCGCCGGCGCCGTTGACCGCCGCCGAGGTCGATCCTGCCCTGCTGGCCGACATCCCGTCGCCGCGGCTGGTGTTCGTCAACGGCCGCCCGTCCGGCGCGCTGAGCGATGTCGCTGCGGTGCCGGCCGGCGTGCAGCTGGCCACCCTGTCCTCGGCACTGGCCGCGGGCGATGAAGCCGCTCGCTTCCTCGGCCGTCGCTTCGAGCGCAGCGAGGAAGTGTTCGCCCGCCTCAACGCCGCGCTCGCCGATGAAGGCGTGCTGCTGCGCGTGGAAGCAGGCGTGCAGGTCGAGGCGCCGCTGCAGCTGGTCTTCATCAGCGTCGCCGCGGATACCGATCTGTCCTGGCACCACCGCCACCTGATCGAACTTCGCTCTGGCGCTGCGCTGGGCGTGGTCGAGCATCACCTGCATGTCGGCGATGCCGCGCACCTGGACAACACCCTGGTGCACGTCCACCTGGCGCAGGATGCCGTGCTCTCGCACGCCCGCGTGCAGGCCGATGCCACCCGCGCCACCTCGTTGCTGCGCACCGACGCTGTGCTGGCCCGCAACGCGCAGTACCGCCGTGTCGATCTGGAACTGGGTGCCGCGCTGAGCCGCCATGAGCTCAACGTCCGCCTGGAAGGCGACAACGCCCAGCTGACCGCCAACGGCGTGCTGCTCGGCAACGGCCGCCGCCATGTCGACACCCGCCTGGGCATCGAGCACATCGCGCGCGATACCGCATCGGAAATGGTCTGGCGTGGCGTGGCGGCCAACCGCAGCCGCGTGGTCTTCCACGGTGGCATCCACATCCGCGAAGGCGCCGATGGTACCGACGCCAACCTGTCCAACAAGAACCTGCTGCTGTCCGCCGATGCCGAGATCGATACCCAGCCCACGCTGGTGATCGATGCCGACGAAGTGAAGGCCGCCCACGGCGCCACGGTCGGCCAGCTCGATGCCAATGCGCTGTTCTACCTGCGCTCGCGTGGCCTGCCGGCCGATCGTGCGCAGCAGCTGCTGAGCGCCGCGTTCTGCCATGAGCCCTTGAACGCACTCGACGCGCGCCTGACCGAACAGCTCACCGCCCAGTTGAACCGTGCGCTGGCCCTGGCGGGCGTGGCATGAACCTGTCCACGCCGCGCCCGGTCGCCGATACCGGCGCCGCACCCGACTGGGACCGCGTGCGCCTGGACTTCCCGCTGTTGATGCGCGAAGTGCACGGCAAGCCGCTGGTGTACTTCGACAACGCCAACACCGGTCAGAAGCCGGTGCAGGTGATCGGCGCACTGGACGAGTTCTACCGCCGCTACAACGCCAACGTCAGCCGTGCAGTGCATGCGCTCGGCACCGAGGCGACCGATGCCTACGAAGGCGCACGCAGCAAGCTGGCACGCTTCCTCAATGTGCGCGCCAGCGAGCTGGTGCTGTGCAGCGGCACCACCTTCGCGATCAACCTCGTCGCCTATTCGTGGGCACTGCCGCGGCTGAAGGCCGGCGATGTCATCCTGGTCTCGCGCATGGAACACCACGCCAACATCGTGCCGTGGCAGCTGGTCGCCCAGCGCACCGGCGCGACGATCCGCGTGGCCGAGATCACCCCGGATGGCGCCCTGGACCTGGACGCGCTGCGCAAGGCCATGACCCCCGAGGTCAAGCTGCTCGCCGTGGCCCATGTGTCCAATGTGCTGGGCACGGTCAATCCGGTCCGCGAGATCTGCCGCGAGGCCCGCAAGCGCGGCATCATCACCGTGGTGGACGGCTCGCAGGCCGCACCGCACCGCAGGATCGATATTCCCGCGATCGGCTGCGACTTCTATGCCATTACCGGCCACAAGATGTGCGGCCCCACCGGCACCGGTGCGCTCTGGGCCAGGCGCGAGCATCTGGATGCCATGCCGCCGTTCCTCGGCGGGGGCGAGATGATCAAGGAAGTCAGCTTCGACGGCACCGTGTTCAACGACGCCCCGCACAAGTTCGAAGCCGGCACCCCGAACATCGCCGGCTTCATCGGCCTGGGCGTGGCAGTGGATTACCTCGAGTCGCTGGGCCTGGAGCATGTGGAAGCCCGCGAAGGCGAACTGCTGGCGCATTTCACCGAGGAACTGAACAGGATCGACGGTCTGCGCATCTTCGGCACCACGCCGGACAAGGCCGCGGTGGTCTCCTTCCTGGTGGAAGGCGCGCACTCGCACGACCTGGCCACCCTGCTGGATCTGGAAGGGGTCGCGGTCCGCTCGGGCCAGCATTGCGCGCACCCGCTGCTGCAGTACTACGGCGTCGCCGCCACCTGCCGCGCCTCGCTGGCGTTCTACAACACGCATGACGAGATCGAGCGCTTCATCGTGGCGCTGAACAAGGTGCGCAAGCTGCTGGGCTGATCCCGACCCAACGCCTGCGCCCCACCGGAACGCCGTGGCCTGCCACGGCGTTTTTCGTTGCTGGGCCGGCCGTTTCCGTACCGGCCCCGGCCGGCCTAAAATGGCGCCATGAGCACCCTCACCTACCGCGCCGCCACGCTGGCCGACATCCCCGCCCTCGTCACCCTTGTCACCTCCGCCTACCGGGGCGACGCCAGCCGCGCCGGCTGGACCACCGAGGCCGACATCCTGGATGGCGCCCGCATCGACCCGCAGGGCCTGCAGGCCGACATCGAGCGCCCGCGCAGCACCATCCTGCTTGCCGAGCGCGACGGCCAACTGCTGGCCTGCGCGCACGTGGCCGATGACCAGGGCAAGGGCTATTTCGGCATGTTCTCGGTGGATCCGGCCCAGCAGGGCTGCGGCATCGGCAAGCAGGTGATGCTGGCCGCGGAGGCCCACGCCGCGCGCGAATGGGGCGTGCCGGTCATGCAGATGACGGTGATCGACATCCGCGAGGAGCTGATCGCCTTCTACGAGCGCCGGGGATACCAACGCACCGGGATCAAGAAGCCGTTCCCGTATGGCGATGAACGCTTCGGCATTCCCAAGCGCGACGATCTGCGCTTTGAGATTCTGGAAAAGCCGCTGGCGGTGCCGGCGTGAGCGAGACCTGGACCTTCGTCTGCGCCAGCGCCGAGCTGCTGCCGGGCGAGATGAAGAGCACCTTCGATGAGGTGACCGGCACGCCCATCGTGGTGTTCAACCTGGACGGCGAGCTGTACGCGCTGGAGGACCAGTGCACCCACGATGAGTTCGACCTGTCCTCGGGCACCTTCGATACCGCCGAGGCCAGCATCGAGTGCGTCCTGCACGGGGCCCGCTTCAATATCCGCGACGGCGCCGCGCTGTGCGCCCCTGCTTACTCGCCGGTGGCGAAGTTCCCGGTCAAGCGGGAACATGACGCCGTCTGGGCCCGCGACGACCGCGACTGATCCGGGCTGAACGCCGGCGTTTTGAAAACGCGAATTGTTCCTATTACCATAGGCATTGCGGCCAGCTGGCCGCTTCTGCCCGGTAAGCCGTGTCCGCCAACCGCTCCGCCCTTGGTATCGCCGCTTTGTGGGCCACGTTCTGCGTGGTGCTGCTGGCATGCGGCTGGCTTAGCGCAGGCGCCACAGGTAGCAGCACCTTCAACCCGGCGGCGGGTTATTCCCCTGCCTCGTTGGACGCAGTCAGCGCGCGCCAGGCCTCTGCGCCTTCCACGCCCGTGCCGGAACTGCCGGCCGCCGAGCCCAGCCTGACAGCCGAGACCGGCCCAGACCCCGAGGCCAGCCACACGGCAGTGTTGCCTCGCCTGCGCCGTGCCCCCTGGGTCGCGGTGGTTCCACTGTGGCGCTCAGACGCGCTGCGTTGGCAGCGGCTGGAACCCTCGCTGCGGCTCAATCCCGGCCACGCCCCTCCCTACGCCTGATCCCGGCGTCGACGCTGCGCGTGGATGCCCGCCACGCCTGCGCCACCGCGCCGCCGTCGGCCGCCTGTCCGTTTTCCCCACCTGCCTCCCTTCGCCGTGACCGCCGTGTGCCGTCCGGCCTTCGTTCGTCTTCCCAGGAATCACCATGACCGTCCGCCCGACTCCGTTGTCGTCCGCCCTGCTGCTGGCCATCGCCGCCCCCGTCGTCGCCCATGCCGAGACCGACGCTGCCGCCGATCCGCAGCGCGCCACCGAACTGGATGGCGTCGATGTCCACGGCGAGCGCGTCCGCGCGCAGTCCTCCAAGTTCACCGCACCGCTGCTGGACACGCCCAAGTCGGTCAGCGTGATCTCCCAGCAGGTGATCGAGCAGACCGCCGCGACCACCCTGCTCGATGCACTGCGTACCGTGCCGGGCATCACCTTCGGTGCGGGCGAAGGCGGCAACCCGACCGGTGACCGCCCCTTCATCCGCGGCTTCGATTCGGCCTCGGACATCTATGTGGATGGCATCCGCGACGCCGGCAGCCAGACCCGCGAAGTGTTCGCGGTCGAGCAGATCGACGTGGTCAAGGGCCCGAGCTCGGCCTACTCCGGCCGCGGCTCGGCCGGCGGCACCATCAGCCTGGTCAGCAAGACGCCCAAGCTGGAGGACTTCGTGTCCGGCAGCCTCGCCGCCGGTACCGACAGCTATCGCCGCGGCACGCTGGATGCCAACCAGGTGATCGGCGACGGCATCGCTGCCCGTTTGAACATCATGAAGCACGATGCCGACGTGGCCGGCCGCGATGAAGTGAACAGCAGCCGCTGGGGCATCGCGCCATCGCTGGCGTTCGGCCTGAACGGCCCGACCCAGGCGGTGATCAGCCACTACCACATGGAAACCGACGACCTGCCCGATGCCGGCGGCTTCCCGTACAACAACCCGTTCACCAGCGGCCCGAACGTGGCCCTCAACGGCGACGGCAGCCCGATCGTGACCAACCGCGATGCGTTCTATGGTCTGGTCGACCGTGACTTCCAGAAGACCAAGGCGGACATCACCACCTTGAACCTGTCGCACGATTTCGGCGCGGTCGTCCTGCGCAACATCACCCGCTACGGCGATACGAGCAACGACTACCTGTGGACCCAGCCGGACGACAGCAAGGGCAACCCCAACCTGTTCGGCACCGTCTGGCGCCGTACCAACGCACGCGCCACCCAGACCGACAGCTTCGTCAACCAGACCAGCGTGACCGGTGAGCTGGAGACCGGCCCGCTGCGTCACAGCTTCAACGCCGGCGTCGAGTACAGCAGCGAAAAGACCGTGCGCGGCACCTACGCGATCGCCGAGGTGCGTCGCCCCAATGGGCAGAGCACCGCAGGCACCAACAACCCGCTGACCGGCAACCAGAGCTGCCCGACCACCGGTGCGGCGACCGGCTACAACTGCACCGACCTGACCAACCCGAACCCGAATGATCCGTGGTCGGCCACGCACACCGTCACCCGCAGCGATCCGGCCCGCGACGTGCGCCAGACGACCCGCACCAAGTCGGCCTATGTGTTCGACACCATCAGCTTCAGCGAGCAGTGGATGCTGAACCTCGGTGCGCGCTTCGACGACTACAACACCCATCAGTTCAACCCGGCCGCCGCGGCGAACGTGCAGCATCTGCGCAACGACACCTCGTTCTGGAACGGCCAGGCCGGCCTGGTGTTCAAGCCGGTGGAAAACGGCAGCATCTACCTCTCGTGGGGCACCTCCTCGACCCCGGTCGGCGTGGACGGCGGCGACGGCGCCGACGGCATCAGTGCCACCATCCAGGACCTCAAGCCGCAGCGCAGCCGCAACCTTGAGCTGGGTAGCAAGTGGGACCTGTTCGATGCGCGCCTGTCGCTGACCGGTGCGATCTTCCAGACCGAAATGAGCAACGCGCGCGTGACCAGCGATGCGGGCACCACGCAGAACGCCGGCACCAAGAAGGTCAAGGGCGCCGAGCTGGGCTTCAGCGGCACGATCGTCGAGGGCTGGCAGGTCTTCGGTGGTTACACCTATCTGGATGCCGTGGTCGAGGACAACGGCTTTGCACTGGTCAACGGCGTCTACGTGCCCTCGCCGTTCAACGGCAACGCGTTCCCCAACACCGCCAGGCACAGCGCCAGCCTGTGGACCACCTGGGCGCCCTCGTTCGTGCCGGGCCTGAGCCTGGGTGCCGGTGCCAACTATGTGGACAAGGTCTACGGCAACGTCAACAACACCAAGTGGGTGCCGTCCTACACCCGTTGGGATGCGATGGTCGGCTACGCCTTCAGCGAGCGCTACAACCTGCAGTTGAACGTGCAGAACCTGACCAACAAAACCTACTTCACCAAGGCGTACGCTTCGCACTACGCCGCCATCGCGCCGGGCCGCTCGGCCACGCTGGCGTTCAATTTCACGTTCTAAGCGATACGCCCCCTCCCGCGCGCTCGTGCGGGAGGGGCTGGAGCCCACCATGCTGCTGCACATTCCCGACGTCCTCACCGCCGAGCAGGTCACCCAGGCCCGCCAGCAGCTGGCCACGGCCGGCTGGACCGACGGCCGCCTGACCGCGGGCTACCAGTCCGCGCAGGCCAAGCACAATCTGCAGTTGCCCGAGTCCGATCCGGCCGCGCGTGCGGTCGGCTCGGCCATCCTCGATGCGCTGGGCCGCAACAGCACCTTCTTCTCGGCCGCATTGCCGCGTCGCATCTTCCCGCCGCTGTTCAACTGCTATCAGCCGGGGCAGACCTTCGGGTTCCATGTCGACAACGCGGTGCGCTACGACTACACCGTTCCGGGCCAACCGCAACCGGTACGCACGGACCTCTCGGCCACGTTGTTCCTGAGCGATCCGGGCGAGTACGAGGGCGGCGAGCTGGTGATCGAAGACACCTACGGCAACCAGCGGGTCAAGCTGCCGGCCGGCCACATGGTGCTGTACCCGGGTACCAGCCTGCACCAGGTCACCCCGGTCACCGCCGGCACGCGGCTGGCCTCGTTCTTCTGGATCCAGAGCATGCTGCGCGATGACGGCCAGCGGCGCCTGATGTGGGATCTGGATGTGTCGATCCGTCGGCTCACCCATGACCACCCCGAACACCCTGCGCTGGTGAACCTCACCGGCGTGTATCACAACCTGCTGCGGCAATGGGCCGATGTCTGAGGCCGCCTCCCCTGCACTGGACGTGGCGAAACTTGCCGACCAGCTGCGGCACGCTCCGGCCGCCGCACTCGCCACGCTGGAGACCACCGCCCAGCGCGGCGATCCACAGGCCCAGTTCCTGCTCGGCCAGGCCCGCATGGAAGGCCGCGGCATCGCGTCTGATGCGGCCGCGGCCGTGCTCTGGTTCGAGCGCGCCGCCAACGGTGGCCTGGCCATCGCGATGAACATGCTCGGGCGCTGCCACGAACTCGGCACCGGCACCCCGATCAACCCGGCGCTGGCGGCGGTCTGGTACCGCAAAGCGGCCGATGCCGAGCTGGACTGGGGGCTGTATAACCTGGCCAACCTGCTGGCTACCGGGCGAGGCGTGGCCCGCGACGAACGGGCCGCGTTCGCGCTGTACCTGCGCGCCGCACGGCTTGGCCATGCCAAATCGATGAATCTGGTCGGCCGTTGTCTGGAGGACGGGATCGGGGTCGACGCCGATCCGGCAGCGGCACCGGCCTGGTACCTGCGTTCGGCCGAGGCCGGCGACTTCCGCGGCCAGGCGAGCCATGCCTCCCTGCTGCTCGCCGCCGGCGACATCGACGGTGCAGCGCACTGGCTGCGTCGCGCACTTGCACACGGCAGTCCGTCGTTTCTGGCTCAGCTGCGCCCCACCTTGGCGGACTCGCCCCATCCCTCAATCCGGGCGCTGGTCGCCTGATTGCAACGGCTGCCGCACCTGCAGCCCCTCGAATCATTAATCATTCTCATTTGCGTCCGCTAACGAATCTCACCTACAATCCCGCCGCGTTGCCGGTCGGCTGATCGACCGGCCGTTTCCACAGGGGCTTGTCTTGCGCCATCCACACCGCCATCGCAGCTTTGCTCCCGCCATGCGCGGGCAGCAGCACGCGTTGTCGACCGTGCTGGCGTGGCTGGCCCTGCTGTCGCTGCTGCTGGCCGGCCTGCCGGTACTGGAGCGCGTTGCCCCGGGCAGCACCGTGATGGTCCTGCAGATGCCGATGGACGAGCATCCTGCCGGCGGCGGTGAGACCGCGGTGCAGGAAGACGCCCCGGCCAAGCCGCGCCGCGTCGCCAGCGCGCGCCCTGCCCCGACGCCACCGCCGCAGCCGTCGCTGCCACCGGTCGTGGAATCGCTGGATTCGCTGATGGCCACGCTGGTGGCACAGCCGCCACGGGTGCTGCCTGCCATTGATTCGGCGCCGGCCACGCCGCTGCCTGCTGCACCTGGCCTGCGCGTCCAGCGCGGCCAGGCCCCACCGCAGGGCTGAGTCCGGCCGCCGGCGGCGCCATCGCGCCTGCCCCGGTCGTGTGTGTTCTGCCCGTTCCGGGCCTTCCTGATGCCTGCGCGTGCTGCCGCCCTGCGGCCTGCCACGTCGCCTCCGTTTTCTCCTTTCCGAGGTTACCCCCATGGCCCAGCGCCATCGTCGTCGCACGTCCCTGTCCCGCTGCACCCTGTCCATCGCCCTGCTCGGTGCGCTGAGCAGCCCGGCCTTCGCCAACGGTGAGGCCGCCGGCCCGACCACGCTGGACAAGGTGGTCGTCACCGCCGCCGGCTTCGAGCAGAAGATCGCCGATGCCCCGGCCAGCATCAGCGTGATCAGCCGTGAAGAGTTGAGCAAGCGCCCGTACACCAGCCTGGTGGATGCGCTGCGCGACGTGGAAGGCATCGACGTGGGCATGGAGCCGACCGACAAGAACGGCCGCGCCACCATCTCCATGCGGGGCATGCCGTCGGACTACACCCTGGTGCTGATCGACGGTCGCCGCCAGAGCAACGCCGGCAACCTGTACCCGAACAACTTCGGCGGGGGCCAGTTCTCGTACATGCCGCCGCTGGATGCGATCGAGCGCATCGAGGTGGTGCGCGGCCCGATGTCCACCCTGTACGGCTCCGACGCAATGGGCGGGGTGATCAACATCATCACCCGCCGCAACCAGACCGAGTGGCATGGCGCGGTCACCCAGGGTTTCACGATGCAGCAGGACGACCAGTTCGGTGATGCCCGCAGCACCGATGTCTACCTGAGCGGCCCGCTGATCAAGGACCGCCTGGGCCTGTCGGTGCGCGGCAGCTACTACGACGCCAAAGCCTCCAATCCGGAATGGGATGACCTCCCGCTGCCGGACGGCACGCTGTGGTCGCGCAGCATCGGCTTCGGTGGCGGCGGCAAGGCGGTGGCCAACACCAACTGGAACACCGGCCTGCGCCTGAACTTCATCGTCAATGACGACCATGAGCTGTGGCTGGACTACGACGTCTCGCGCCAGAAGTACGACAACAGCGAAGGCCAGACCGGCACCCTGGACAGCCTGGCCAGCCTGTGGCGCGTGGGCAATGCGACGATCCGTAACCCGAACGGTCCAGGCAACATCACCCGCCGCGTGGTGCAGCCGCGCGTGGGTTACACCGCCTACCAGCGCTATGAGCGCGACCAGCTGGCGCTGACCCACCAGGGCCGCTATGAATTCGGCACCTGGCAGACCACGCTGACCCACATCACCAGCAACAACCTCGGCCGCTCGCTGCCGCTGACGCTGGATGAGCGCGCCGATCTGCAGGGCCTGTGGAACGACGTCTGCCGCCGCACCGGCGCCGCCGCCAACTGCGCGGCCGGCGCACGCAACGGGCTGGGCGCGCTCAACGCCAGCGAACTGGCGCGCCTGCAGGCCTTCCTGCCGCGCCCGCTGCGTACGATGGAGCTGGAGGGCAACGTGCTGGACACGATGCTCGATCTCACCTTCGGCGCGCACAAGCTCACCGTGGGCGGCCAGTACAACGACACCGACATGGTCGATGGCGTGTTCGGCATGGACGGCAACGGCTACAAGAACAACGTCAAGCAGCAGCACCGCATGTGGGCGCTGTTCGCCGAGGACAACTGGTCGCTGACCGATACCCTGACCGCCACGGTCGGCGTGCGCTATGACGATCACAACATCTTCGGCAGTCACGTCAGCCCGCGCGCCTACCTGGTGTGGAACGCCAACGATGCCTGGACCGTCAAGGGCGGCGTCAGCACGGGCTACAAGACCCCGCGTCCGGACCAGCTGTTCCCCGGCATCGTCGGCTTCGGCGGCCAGGGCGTCACCCCGCTGGTCGGCTCGCCGAACCTCAAGCCGGAAACCAGCACCAACTATGAGATCGCCACGTACTATCAAGGCGATCGCTGGGGCTTCAACGTCACCGGCTTCCTCAACAAGTTCGACGACAAGATCGCCAGCGGCGGCACTTTCGCCAACTGCGAAGTCGCCCCGAACGATGGCAGCTACTGCGTGGACATCGGCCCGGGCTGGGCCGAGCTGGGCTACAGCACCTTCGGCCAGAGCGTGAATATCGACAAGGCCGAAACCCGCGGCGTGGAAGCGGCGGCCCAGGTGGATCTGCTGGACAACCTGCAGCTGCGCGGCAATTACACCTGGACCAAGAGCGAGCAGACCAGCGGCACCGGCAAGGGCCTGCCGATCACCGGCAACCCGGCCAAGCACATGGCCAATGCGAGCCTGAACTGGCAGATCAGCGAGGTGGTCAGCCTGTCGCTGATCGGCGAAGGTCGCTACGACCGCTACCGCGACACGCTGGTCAGCAACGTCGGCGGCGTGAGCAGTTCGCAGACCCGCTACTACGAGGACTACACGATCTTCCACCTCGGCGGCAGCTGGGACATCAACAACTGGCTGACCGTCAACGCCCGGGTCAACAACCTGTTCGACAAGGACTTCGTGTCGCAGTCCTGCGTGCTGATCAGCGACAGCGAGTTCAGCTGCGTGGACGATTACTCCACCAAGGACCAGCGTCGCAGCTACTGGATTTCGTTGAACGCCAAGTTCTGAGGCACACCGCGGCGGCGTCCTGAGTGACGTCGCCGCTGGCCTTGACCTCGGGCAGCGCGCCGGCGACGGAACGCTGCCTCCTTTTTGCACAAATTGCGAATCATTCTCATCAATGGTGTAATTCGCCCCTCAGTACTCTCTCTCCCGACCGTGGCCCCCAGCGCTCCCTCTTCCAGCGTGCAACAACAACGCCGCGGCTTCTGGCTGCGCACGCTGCACCAGTGGCACTGGATCAGCTCGGCGGTGTGCCTGATCGGCATGCTGCTGTTCGCCGCGACCGGCATCACCTTGAACCACGCCTCCAGGATCGAAGCCACGCCGGAGGTGGTCAGCCGCCAGCTGGCGCTGCCTGCCGACCTGCTGGGCAAGCTTGGCGACCGCGCCGATGGCCACGCACCGATCCCCCGCGTGGCCAGCCGCTGGCTGGATGCGCAGCTCGGCATCTCGATCGGGCGCCGCCCGGCCGAATGGTCCGATGGCGAAATCTATCTCTCCATGCCCAGCCCGGGCGCGGATGCCTGGCTGAGCATCGACCGCGAAACGGGCGACGTGGAGTACGAATCCACCGCGCGCGGCTGGGTGTCCTATTTCAACGATCTGCACAAAGGGCGCAATGCCGGGCCAGCCTGGGGCTGGTTCCTGGATATCTTCGCCGTGGCCTGCCTGGTGTTCTGCATCACCGGCCTGTTCCTGCTGCACCTGCATGCCCGCCAGCGCCGCATGACCTGGCCGCTGGTCGGCCTGGGCCTGCTGATCCCGCTGCTGCTCGCCCTGATCCTCATCCACTGACCGTCCCTTCCGGAGCCGCACCATGCGCGTCACCCTGACCATCGCCCTGAGCGGCCTGCTGGCCACCTCGCCGGCCTATGCCACCACCCTGGACATCAACGTCGAGGTGCCCAAGCTCAACGTGGCCGAGTACCACCGCCCCTATGTGGCCGTGTGGCTGGAAGGGGCCGACCAGAAGGTCGCCGCCAACCTCTCCGTCTGGTACCAGCAGACCGGCAACAGTGAGGGCCATGGCACCAAGTGGCTGCCGGACCTGCGCCAGTGGTGGCGCAAGAGCGGCCGTACGCTGGAGGTGCCGGTGGACGGCGTGACCGGCCCGACCCGTCCGGTCGGCAAGCACGCGCTCTCCTTCAGCGACAAGCAGCCGGCGCTCAAGGCACTCGCCCCGGGCAACTACACGCTCGTGGTGGAAGCGGTGCGCGAAGTCGGCGGCCGCGAACTGCTCAAGATCCCCTTCACCTGGCCGGTCACGTCCGCCCAGTCGGGCAAGGCCCAGGGCGCGACCGAACTCGGTCTGGTCACCCTGTCCGCCAAGCCCTGACCCCTGTCCACCTGGAGTTTTTCGATGAAGCGCACGCTCGTCCTCGCCGCCGCCATGGCCGCCGCACTTCCGTTCTCCGCCCTGGCCCACAAAGCCTGGCTGCAGCCTTCGCAGACCGTGATCGCGGGCACCAACCCGTGGATCACGGTCGACGCGGCGGTCTCCAACGACCTGTTCTATTTCAACCATGTGCCGCTGCGCCTGGACAGCCTGGTCATCACCGCGCCGGACGGCACCACCGTGCAGCCGCAGAACGCGGCCACCGGCAAGTTCCGCAGCGTGTTCGATGTCGAGCTGACCCAGCAGGGCACCTACCGCCTGGCCACGGTCAACAACGGCCTGTCGGCCAGCTGGGAAGAAGACGGCAAGCCCAAGCGCTGGCGCGGCACCCCGGCCACCTTCGCCACCGAAGTGCCGAAGAACGCCAGGAACCTGCAGGTCTCGCAGTCGGTCGGCCGCGTGGAAACCTTCGTCACCAACGGCACCCCGAACGATACCGCGCTCAAGCCGACCAACCAGGGCATCGAGATGATCGCGCTGGCCCACCCGAACGATCTGGTCGCCGGTGAAGCCGCGCGCTTCCGCGTGCTGGTCGACGGCAAGCCGACCGCCGGCCTGGACGTCGAGATCACCCGTGGCGGTACCCGTTACCGCAACGCGCAGGAAGAGATCAAGGTCAGCACCGATGCCAAGGGCGAGTTCGCCGTCACCTGGCCCGAAGCGGGCATGTACTGGCTGGAGACCGGCACCGAGGACAGCAAGACCTCGATCAAGGAAGCCAAGAAGCGTCGCCTGAGCTACGTGGCCACGCTGGAAGTGCTGCCGGAGTAACGGCCTTCGGCGCGGGCGCTGCACGCGACGTCCACCCCATCCCGCCCCCGTCGACACGACGGGGGCTTTTCACCCGACGCAGTCCGGCCATCGGGCTTACTAGGCCCGACGTGCCCATCCCCATGAACAACCCGGATCTCGACATCGCCAGCCTCGGCGGCCACACCATGGGCACCACCTGGCAGGTAAAACTGGTCGTGGCGCGCAGCCGCGACCTGCACCCGCTGCATGCCGGCATCCAGGCACAGCTCGACGCCGTGGTCGCGCAGATGAGTACGTGGGAAGCCGACAGCGATATCTCACGCTTCAACCGTGCGGCCGCTGGTGTATGGCAGACGCTGCTACCGTTGTTCGACACCGTGATGCAGTGCGCGCTGGAGATCGCACAGCGCAGCGGCGGTGCGTTCGATCCGACCGTGGGCCCGTTGGTGGCGCTGTGGGGATTCGGTGCACAGGCGCAGGCCCAGCGCATTCCCGACGCTGCCACCCTCGCCGCGACGCGTGCGCGGTGTGGCTGGGAACGGCTGCGCTGGCAGCCCGGTCGCCTGCTGCAACCCGGTGGGCTGGCGCTGGACCTGTCGGCGATCGCCAAGGGATTTGGTGTCGACCAGGTCAGCACGTGGCTGCGCGAGAACGGGGTGCACGCCGCGCTGGTGGAGGTTGGCGGCGAGCTGCACGGCTATGGCCGCAGGCCCGATGACCAGCCGTGGCGCGTGCTGGTGGAATCGGCCCCGGAAGAGGATGCGCACGCGGAGCATCCGCCGCGCGTGCTCGCGCTGAGAGATCTGGCGGTGGCCACCTCCGGTGATCGCTGGCATCACTTCGAACAGAGCGGCGAGCAGTTCAGCCACACGCTGGATCCACGCACCGGTGCACCGGTCACGCGTGCAGCGGCCGCGGTCACCGTGGTCGCCGACAGTGCCATGCAGGCCGATGCCTGGGCCACTGCGTTGACGGTGATGGGCCGGGACGACGGCATCGCATTTGCACGTACCCATGCACTGGCCGCACGCTTTGTCAGCCGTGGTGCGCACGGTATCGAGGAACACATGAGCCCCGCATTCGAACACTTGCTCGCCGACGATCGCGCAGGCGCCGCATGATGCTGCGTCCTTCGCGTGCCTGGCTGGGCAACCTGGCGGTGATGCTGTTGCTGGCGGTCGTTGCCTGGGCGCTGCTGCGCCTGCATCTGGGCGACGCGTGGTGGCAGAGTGCACCGCTGGCGTCGCATTGGCAGTGGGCAGCAGGCAGCCTGGTGCTTTACGCGGCCTTCTGTACGCTGATCTGGTGGCGTGGACGCCTGCGCGAGGAGCACGTGGCCGACAATGGACCCGCACCGATCCTGCTGGTCTGGGCGAGTCAGACCGGCTTCGCCCAGCAGCTGAGCGAACGCAGTGCGCAGGCGATGCGCGCTGCCGGCCTGCCGGTCCGCATCCGCGCGCTGCATGCGGTGACCGCCGCGCTTCTGCAGCGCAGCGGGCAGGTGCTGTTCGTGGTCAGCACCACCGGCGAAGGCGATGCGCCGGATCATGCCCTGCCCTTCCTGCGCAAGGTGATGCCACAGGCGCTGGCATTGCCGCAGCTGCAGTACGGCGTGCTGGCGCTGGGGGATCGCAGCTACGGGCATTTCTGCGCCTTCGGTCACCAGCTGGATGCGTGGCTGCGTCAGCGTGGCGCGCATCCGCTGTTCGATACCGTCGAAGTAGACAATGCCGATCCCGGCGCACTGCGCCACTGGCAGCAACTGCTCGGCCAGCTCGGCGGTGAAGCCACCGAACTGCCGGACTGGGCGCCGGCCGAGTACCTGCCGTGGCAACTGCAGGCGCGGCATCTGGAAAACCCGGGCAGCCCGGGCGCGCCGACGTACCGCATCACGCTGGTGCCTGCTGATGGCGTGCTGCCGGCGTGGCAGGCCGGTGACGTGGTCGAAATCGGGCCGCAGCATGCGCCGGCCGAGGTCAAGGCTTGGCTGCGCGATACGCCTTGGGAGGGCGATACGGAGATCGCTGGACAGCCCCTGCGGGCGCATCTCGCGCGGGCGCATCTGCCCAGCAGCGACGAGACGGCCGCCTTTGCCGACGCCGCCGCACTGGTGGCCGCGCTACGCCCGCTGCCGCACCGCGAGTACTCCATCGCCAGCCTGCCCGCCGAAGGCCAGGTACAGCTGCTGCTGCGCCGGCAACTGCGTCCTGATGGCACTCCCGGCCTGGGCAGTGGGTGGCTGTGCGATCACGCCGCGCTGGACGGCCGCATCGATCTGCGCTTCCGCAGCAACCCGAACTTCCATGGGGTCCCGGCGGCAACGCCGCTGATCCTGATCGGCAACGGCACCGGCATCGCTGGCCTGCGCGCGCACCTGCGCGAGCGCATCAGCGCCGGCGCGCGCCGCAACTGGCTGCTGTTCGGTGAACGCACAGCCGCGCACGACTTCTTCTTCGGCGACGACCTGCGCGCCTGGCAGCGTGACGGCTGGATCGCCCATCTGGATACCGTGTTCAGTCGTGACGGTGGCGAACATCACTACGTGCAGGACCGGCTGCAGGCGCGGATCCGGGAACTGCAGACGTGGGTAAACGATGGCGCCACGATCCTGGTCTGTGGCAGCCTGCAGGGCATGGCCCCGGCGGTGGATGCGGTGATCGAGCAGGCGCTGGGCCGCGACGGGAAAGAAGCCTTGATCGTGGCCGGGCGTTACCGGCGCGACGTGTACTGAGGGCGAGCGGTCCGAGACGATCCAACGGATCGCACGACCATCGTCAGGATCCGTCAGAACGGCTGCCCGCACTCACACGGATCGCCAACAATTCGCCGCCTCCGCGCAATGCAAACCGGCGGCGCTCACCCGCGGCCAGCCAGGCGGTATCACCGGCGGCCAACGGTGCCAGCGACGGCTCGCCTTCGAACTCGGCCTGGCCGGCAAGCAGATGAATCGCCCACGCCGCCTCGGGTTCGGTGAAGAAGAACATGCTGCCCACCAGCGGCCGGTGCAGCAGCTCGGCCTGCACGGCATCGCGCCGCCACATCAGATTGAAATCGTGGGTCACCCCGTCGATCAGTTCGCCGGTCACCTGCGCTTCGCCGGCAAAGCGCAGGCGATCGTGCGGCGGCATCAAGGTGTGCACCGCGCCATCAGCGAAACGCAGGCGCAGTCCTTCACCACGCAGCAGCACCAGTTCGCGATCGATGCCGGGAAACGCGGAGAACGCGGCGTCCTGTTCGATCTCGGCGATCGACAGGCGCACCTGCCAGTCCTCGCTTTCGGGTACGCGAAGGATCTCGCGGGTCCAGCCCAGGCCATTGCGCCAGCGTTCGCGGCGGTATTCGAAGGACGGAATGACGCGGCTGGCCGCGCTCAGGACGGTATCGGTCGACATGCGGCTAGTGTGCCTCAGCCAACGCACCGCAGTCCTGTCAGGACACACCGCCGCAATCGGGTTCCAGCAGGCGCGAACGGGCCAGCCAGTCCTTGTCCGGGTAATACGCGAATACCATCGTGCCGCCGCGCAGGCTGTCGATCAGCGGCCGCGCCACGGACAGGCGCACCGCCGGGCACCCCAGGCTGCGGCCCAGGCGGCCTTGCAGGCGGGCGATCGCGGGATTCACGTACGGCGCGCCATGGATGACGATCGCGCGGTCGCGGGCATGGTCGTTGAAGCCCGGCTCCAGCCCGTCCAGGCGCAACGAATAGCCGTTGCCGCCCATGTAGGTTTCCTTGGCGGTGAACGCGCCCAGGCTGGACATGAAGCTGCCGTCCTTGTTCGAAAAATGCTGGGTACGGTTGTCGCCACTGTTGCGCCCGTGCGCGACCCACTCTTCAAACAGCAGCCGCTGGCGGCTGAGATCGAAAATCCACATGCGCGGTTCGGTCGATGGCCGTGAGTAATCGATCACGCTCAACTTGCCCGGATCGACCCCCAGCTCCGGGCGACGCAGGGCGCAGTGCATCGCGCGTGCCGCCAACTGCAATACGTGCTTATCCGCCCCCGGCGCCGCCCTGGCCAGCATCTCGGCCATCTGCACCGGGTTGCCGCCCGGCGCCGGCGCCGGCGCAGGACTGGCCGCGCCTGCCGTGGCGGACGCAATCAGGCCGCAGAACGCGGCGGGCAGCAATTTCACTACACGCATGGGCAGCACACCAACCGGAGGCAACTCTTACAAAGTGGACCCACCGGCATCGGATTCCAAGACAGGCTGCAGGTTCTGTTCATCGGCCACCGGGCGTACCGCTGGCAGGCTCGTCACCAGCAACGTGGTGCCGGGCACCAGCACGCTGTAAAGCTGCTCGGCGAATTCCGGCGGCAGGGCCATCGGAAGACTCGGGGTGGCGAGCAGGTCCGGGGTGGCATTGGCGGCGGTCTGGCCCAGCAGTGGATAGGCGGTCCAACGGTGCAGCGGGCGGTGCGGGTCCAGCGGGCTGGGGTTGTCCTGGTAGCCCTGGCCCATCACGAACAGCGTGGTGCCCTCGAACGCCGGCAAGGCCTTGGCCTCCAGCCGCGATTCGCCGATCAGCACACCATCGCGCAGCACGTACAGGCGCTGATCGTGCAGGCTGACCAGGATGCCAACCTGGCCGGCCGGTGCGGCCGCATCGTTCCAGTAGTGCGCGGGCGCGTCGGTGCTTTCTACCAGCGGCTTGCCGGTGCTGCTGACCGGCGCCAGCACGGCCGGATAGGCCAGGGTCATCGGCGCGCTCTTGGCATCGGCCACCACGACGGTGTCGCCGCGACGGGTTTCGCCGAACAGCTTCTGCGCGAACGCCTGAGGCAATCGCACGCAGCCGTGCGAGGCCGGATGCCCGGGCAGGCTGCCGCCGTGCAGCGCGATGCCGTCCCAGGTCAGGCGCTGCATGTAGGGCATCGGGGCGCTGTTGTAGAGGTTGGATTTGTGGTCCTTGTCCTTCTGCAGGATCGTGAACACACCGGTCGGGGTTTCATGCCCGGTCTTGCCCGAGCTGATCGTGCTCATGCCGATCGCGATGCCGTTGCGGTACACGTAGGCGCGCTGTTCATCGAGGCTGACCACCAGCACGATCGGGCCGGCCGGGGAGATTTCCGGATGCCAGAGGAATTCGCCGGGCTTGAGATCGGTCGGCCCGCGCGGGGCCTGCGTGGTCGTGGCTGCCGTCGGCGCCGCGTTGGCGGCCGTGGCGGGAAGCATCCCGGTCGCCAGAAGCGTCCCGAGCGCCAGACTCAACAGCGTGCTGCGTACTGCCATGTCATGCATCCATTCGAAGAGATGCGGTCACGCTACACGAACTGCCGGCACGCGATCGCGAAACCCCGCGATCCGTTTCAGCCGCCCCAAAAAGCATTGCCCGGCCACACCTCCTGTGCGAACCGGGCAATCGATACATCCTTGTCGGCATCCCGCCTTCCCCCTGTGCATCCTGCCCAGTCTGGGTGCCGGCCATGCGTCCTGCACTCGGCCGTATATGCTTCCGCCATCTCAGCCCTTCCCGGGGTCTGGATGCCACCATCCTGGTGGGTCCGCGCCAGTCCTTCCGCGCCGCCTCCCTGCGTGCTGCGTCCGTGCAGCTGTCGGTGCCGCCGCGGCGTCCTGCCGTGGCGACCAGTGACCGGCATCCTGCCTGTCCCGACCTGTCCTGTTTTTCAGCGCCTTGGTACGGAGGCCGGCGCTGCCCTCCTGGGCGGTGCCTCGGCCGGCGCCTGCCTGGCCCCGGTCGTCATCCGTTGTCGATTCCGTTCGACGGTAGCTGTCCCTATCCCCTTCACCCGCGCCAGATCCTCGACGTGTACGAAAGGGCCGTGTTGTCGCCGGTACGCGACGATCGCCTCGGCCTTCATGGGCCCGACGTTCGCCAATCCCTGCTGCAGCGTCGACGCATCCGCCGTATTGATGTTGATCCGATCGGCCGCGAAGGCCATTCCGCTCAACAGCAGTCCCAGCACCAGCGCCCTGCACGAAAACCAAGGTCCCACTGTGCAACTCCTTGTGGCTTGGAACCGGCCCCTGCCGGCAATCCTGTCGAAGGTTCCAGCGTCCCTCGCCACATACACACAGCCTATCGTCCACAGCGCCTTCACACAGCAGGCCTAACACCCGACGTGATGTAGGGAAATACCTACCCCAGCGCAGGCGTAGAATGGCGGGACTAGTCAAAAGCACTCCGGAGTTCAGATGGACAGCGCCAAGCTCGGCCAATTCGTCAGTGAAAAGTGGGACAACGAGATCGTCCCGCAATTGGTCGATTACATCCGTATCCCCAACAAATCGCCGATGTTCGACGCCGATTGGGTCGCCAACGGCTACATGGAACAGGCCGTCACCCTGATGGAAACCTGGGCCCGCGCCCAGAACCTGCCCGGCCTGACCGTCGAGGTGGTGCGCCTGGAAGGCCGCACCCCGCTGCTGCTGCTGGAAATCCCGGCGTCCGGCGCCGAGACCGGCGACGACACCATCCTGCTCTACGGCCATCTGGACAAGCAGCCGGAAATGACCGGCTGGGACGACGACCTGGGCCCGTGGATCCCGGTGCTGCGCGGCGACAAGCTGTACGGCCGCGGCGGCGCCGACGACGGCTATGCGATGTTCGGTTCGCTGGCGGCCGTGCTGGCGCTGCAGGAACAGGGCCTGCCGCACGCGCGCTGCGTGATCCTGATCGAAGCCTGCGAAGAATCCGGCAGCTACGACCTGCCTGCCTATGTCGATCACCTGGCTGAGCGCATCGGCAAGCCGTCGCTGGTGGTGTGCCTGGATTCGGGCTGCGCCAACTACGACCAGCTGTGGTGCACCACCTCGCTGCGTGGCCTGACCGGCGGCAACTTCTCGGTCAAGGTGCTCAACGAAGGCGTGCATTCGGGCGACGCCTCCGGCGTGATCCCGTCCAGCTTCCGCCTGCTGCGCCAGCTGATCTCGCGCATCGAGGACGAGAACACCGGCCGCATCCTGATCGACGGCATGAATGTCGAGATCCCGGCCGAGCGCCAGGAACAGGCCAAGCGTGCCGCTGAGGTGGTGGACACCGCGATCTTCGAGAAATTCCCGATGGTCGACGGTCTGCGCCCGATGAACGACGACCTGGCCGAACTGGTGCTCAACCGCACCTGGCGCCCGGCGCTGTCGGTCACCGGTGTGGACGGCCTGCCGCCGCTGGCCTCGGCCGGCAACGTGCTGCGCCCACATACCGCGGTGAAGCTGTCGCTGCGCCTGCCCCCGACCGCCGACGGCAAAGCCTGCGGCGAGCTGCTCAAAGAAGCCCTGCTGCGCGATCCGCCGAACGGTGCGGAAGTGAAGCTGGACCTGGAGAAGGCCTCCAGCGGCTGGAACGCCCCGGCGATGGCGCCGTGGCTGACCCAGGCGATCGACGATGCCAGCCAGACCTTCTTCGGCAAGCCGGCGATGTACATGGGCGAAGGCGGCTCGATCCCGTTCATGGGCATGCTCGGCGAGAAGTTCCCGGGTGCGCAGTTCATGATCACCGGCGTGCTCGGCCCGCATTCCAATGCGCACGGCCCGAACGAGTTCCTGCACATCCCGATGGGCAAGCGCGTGACCTCGTGCGTGTCCAAGGTGATCAGCGAGCATTACGCGGCCAGCCTGCGTGGCGAGACCAGCGGTTCGCCGGTCGCCGCTGACAGCGGCACCCGTCACGGCGGCCACGGCTGCTGCTGACGTTGGCGGACGCAGCCTGGCCTTGCTAGGCTGCGTCCACCTTCTACTGACGTCTTTGGCATGAACGGACTGTTTGGCAGCACCAGCTGGCTCTACATCATCCTGGTCGGCTTCGTCGTCGGTCTGCTTGGGCGCTTCTTCATGCCCGGCAACAACCGCATGGGCTGCCTGCTGACCATCGTGCTCGGCATCGTCGGCGCCCTGCTGGCCGGCTGGTTCGGCCAGTACATGGGCTGGTATGCCCGCGGTGAGCCTGCCGGTTTCATCGGCGCGATCCTCGGTGCGGTCGCGGTGTTGGCCGTGCTCCGGCTGTTCAGCAGCAAGCGCTGACCGTCGCCCTCTCTTCTTTCCCGCGCGCCATCCGGCGCCGCTTCGACGTACCCGTCCATGAACGATCCTGCTTCCGATCCGCTGCGCGCTGACCTTCGCCGGCAGTGGACCTGCGCCGCCCTTGGCGATCCGGCCACCGCCCTCGACCGTGCCTCGGTCGATGCCGGTTTCCGCAGCTACTGGCGCGCCACCAGCGCGCGCGGCAGCCACATCGTGATGGACTCCCCGCCCGGGCTGGAAGATGTGCGGCCGTGGCTGCGCATGCACGACCTGCTTGAGCCCAACGGCGTGCGCGTGCCCCAGGTGCTGGCGCGTGATGAGGACAACGGCTTCCTGCTGCTGGAAGACCTCGGTGGCCCGACCCTGGCCCGCCATATCGACACCGACAATGCCGATGCCTGGTTCGATGCCGCCTTCGCACAGTTGATCCGGCTGCAACAGATTCCCGTGCCCGAGGGCATGGGCAGCTTCGGCGAGGCGCTGCTGCAGCGTGACGCCGGGCTGTTCGACGAATGGTTCCTGCAGCGCCACCTCGGCCTTGAACTGGACTGTGGCGAGATCGAGAACCTGCAGCGCATGCACCGCCTGCTGATGGACAACGCGCTGCAGCAGCCGCAGGTGCTGACCCACCGCGATTTCATGCCGCGTAACCTGATGCCCATCGAGGGTGGCCCGGCGGTGCTGGATTTCCAGGACCTGGTACGCGGGCCGATCGCCTACGACCCGGTCAGCCTGTTCAAGGATGCGTTCCTGAGCTGGCCGATCGAACGCGTGGACGCGTGGCTGGCGCGCTATCACGCGCTCGCCCTCGCCGCCGGTCTGCCGGTGCGGCCGTGGCCGCAGTTCCTGCGCGACGCCGACTGGATGGGCGTACAGCGCCATCTGAAAATCCTCGGCCTGTTCGTGCGCCTGCGTGACCGCGACGGCAAGGGGCACTACTTCGAGGATGCCCCCCGTTTCATCCGCTATCTGGATGAAGTGCTGCCGCGCCATCCTGAGCTGGCCCCCCTGCACGACCTGTTCGAGCTGCGCATCAAGCCGGCGCTGGCCCGCATCGCCGAACCGGTGCAGGCGCGCCCATGAAGGCGATGATTTTCTCGGCCGGCAAAGGCGAGCGCATGCGCCCGCTGACTCTGCACACGCCCAAGCCACTGCTGGTGGCCGGGGGCAAACCGCTGATCGTGTGGCATCTGGAGCGGCTCGCGGCCGCCGGCATCGAAGAGGTGGTGATCAACACCGCCTGGCTCGGTGATCAGTTCGCGCCCGCACTCGGCGACGGTGCGCGCTGGGGCCTGCGTCTGCACTTCATCCATGAAGGCGATGTGCCGCTGGAAACCGGCGGCGGCATTCTCAACGCATTGCCGATCCTCGGCGATGCGCCGTTCCTGGTGATCAACGGCGATGTGTGGACGGATGTCGATCTCGCCACGCTGCCACACGCGCCCACCGGCGATGCGCATCTGGTGCTGGTCGACAATCCGGCCCAGCACCCGCGCGGCGACTTCATCCTGCACGCCGATGGTCGGGTCAGCGATGACGGCGACAGCGCGCGGCTCACCTATGCCGGTGTGGGCGTCTACCGCCCGGCGATCATCAACGGCTGGCGCGCGGTGATCGGCGAAACCGCCGGTGCCAGCGCGACACCCCCACAGTTCGGCCTCGCCCCGCTGCTGCGGCATGCGATGGCGCAGAACCGCGTGACCGGCCAGCATCACGCGGGTCGATGGACGGATGTGGGCACGCCGGAGCGGCTGGCGCAGCTGAATGCAGAACTGAACGTCTGACCCCGCCAGGGTAGCGCCACGCCACGCGTGGCCGAGGCATCGCGCCGCCCGGCACCAACACATGCATCCACGCATGGCGTGGATCCACAGGCCGCTTCCGGACGGTTACAGCAGGTGCGGGCCGTCTTCCAACACCTGCCGCAGGAACGGCACGGTGATGCGGCGCTGGGCCGCCAGCGATTCGCGGTCCAGCCAGTCCAGCAGGCTGACCAGGTTGCCCAGCTCACGGCCGGTACGGGTCAGCAACCATTCGATCGCCGCTTCATCGATCGCCAGCCCACGGCGTGCCGCGCGCTCGCGCAGCACCGCCGCGCGGCCTTCATCATCCAGCGGCTGCAGCACCACGCGCACGCATTGCTGCAGACGTGAGCGCAGGTCCGGCAACACCAGCCCAAGCTGGTCCGGGGCGTGCTGTGCGGTGTACAGCAGGGTGATGCCCGCCGCGCGTGCGCGGTTGTGGAAATCAAACAGCGCCACTTCGTCTTCGCGCTGCCCGGCCACCGCATCCAGCCCGTCCAGCGCGACCAGATCGCGGCCTTCCAGCGATTCCAGCGCGGCGCGCGTGCGCCCCACCACCGCCTTCAGCGGCAGATAGGTCGGCTGGCGGCCAGCCTGCTCGGCCAGCGAGCACGTCGCCAGCGCCTGATGCGTCTTGCCGGTGCCCGGCGCGCCTTCCAGATACACCCAGTCATGCGCGGCGCCCACGGCAATGGCGCGCAGCTGCGCCAGCGCGCCGTCCGGCGCACCGATGAACGTCTCCAACCGCTCGTCCTGCGGGTAGCGCAGGGCAAGCGGCAACTGCGGAACGACACTCACTGTGCGTCCGGCCCCTTCGGGGTGCCCACGATGACGATCTCGGGCTTGTCCACATAGGCATCGAGCACGATTGCCGATTTCTCACCGGCGTACAGATCGCTCTGGCGATAGCGCTGATGTGCATAGCGCAGCAGCACGTTGCTGACTGCCGCTACCGGCAGCGCCAGCAGCATGCCGAGGAAGCCGAACAGCTGGCCACCGGCCATCACCGCGAAGATCACCGCCACCGGGTGCAGGCCGATCTTGTCGCCGACGATGCGCGGGGTCAGCACGTAGCTTTCCAGCAGCTGGCCCACCGTGAACACCACGCCGACCAGGATCAGCAGCTTCAGATCGAAGCCCTGCGCCTGGACCAGCGCGGCCACGACGGCCATCACGATGCCGGTGGTCGCGCCCAGGTACGGGATGAAGCTGATCAGGCCAGCCACCAGGCCGATCAACAGGCCCAGCTTCAGGCCGACCAGCGACAGGCCGGCGGCGTACACCACGCCCAGCGCGATCATCACCAGGAACTGGCCGCGGATGAACGCGCCGAGCACTTCATCCGACTCACGCGCCAGGTTGGTGATGGTGCCGACGTGGTTGCGCGGAATCATCGAAGCCACGCGCTCGACCAGCTTGTCCCAGTCACGCAGGAAGTAGAACGCCAGGATCGGCAGCAGCAGGATGTTGACCACCCACGTCACCATGGTGAAGCCCGAGCGCTGCACGTAGCCGAAGAAGGTCTTGGCGAAGCCGCCGGCCTGCTGCCAGTGGCTGCGCACCCATTCGATCAGCCGGTCCGGGTCCATCCACTGCATGACCTCCAGCCCGGTCTTCTGCTCGAACCACGGGATGCCTTTTTCCATCAGCCACTGCTGTGCCTGCGGGATCGCCGCCACCAGCGTGGCGACCTGGCGCTCGATCATCGGCACCAGGATCAGCAGCGCGCCGGTGATCAGCAGGATCATCGCCACGAACACCAGCACGACGCCGGTGTTGCGCGAGCGTCCGGTCGCCTCGATCCGGTCGACCAGGGGATCACCCAGCCAGGCCAGCGCCAAGGCCAACACGAACGGGGTGAGGATCGGGCCAAGCAGCCAGATCACCCAGCCGGCGGCGAGCGCCACCAGCACATATTTCAACCGCCTGAGGAACTGTGCGATTTCCGCTTCGGGGGTGAGGATCATCGCAGGCGGTACTCGTTGCTGGCAGGCGGCGGCAGGGCCGAGGGGGAGGTTTCATCGATCGGCACCGGCAGCGGCGCGGTCGGCGCGATCACGCCGTTGTCGCCCAGCATGCGGTTCAGGCCGGCCAGGCCGGTGGTCATCTCCAGCGACAGCTCCAGGCGATCGCCCGAGGCGCGCACCGGGGTGACGTTGCGGACCACGGCGGTCTCACGCAGGCCGGCGGCCAGACGCATGTAGTCCTCGGCACTGTTCAGGCCCAGCACCACGATGGTGTACGTGCCGGCCGCACCGGTAGCGGCACCGGCCTTGGCATAGCGGCGGACCAGCGCATCGGCGGCGCCATCGGCACCCCCGGCCATGGCGCGGCGGGCGTCACTGTCCTTGGTGGTCCACTTGTTCAGTTCCTTGCCACCATCGACGAACACCCAATCGGCCACCCAGCCGCTGCCCTGGCGGTACAGCTTGCCGATCAGCTGCATCGGCGGGGCATAGCGCGAGGAGGCTCGGGCCACCGCGGCGGTGTCCTGGCGCCAGATCGCACCGACCAGTGCCTGCTCGGCCGCGCTGCCCGTGGGCAGGCCCAGCTTGTAGCCACGCTCGATGGCACGGTTGAGCAGCGGGCGGGCCGCATTGGCCTGCTGGACGGTCACCAGGCGCGGGCCGGAGCCATCATCGATGGCCAGCCAGATCACCGGCTTGGGTCGCGGCTGCGGCCACAGCGGCAGACCGAGGGCCGAGATCAGGCCGTCGACGTCATCCTCGCGGAACCGGGCGACCAGAATCGTGCGGTAGCTCGGCGCGCCACCGGCCGAGGTGCTCTGATCCTGGCGGTAGTCATAGCTGGCCACGTAATCCTTGGCATTGCGCAGGGCCTGCATCACCCCGGGGCGGCTCATCACGCTGCGGTCGCCCGAAAGTTTGGCCAGCACATTGCCCAGCGCCCGGGACAGGGCACCGTTGCGGTCCGAATCGGCCTGGCTGTTGACCGGGACCTCGGCCTCATAAGCGCCACTGGCACTGGCCACATCGCCTTCGGTGCGCAGGCCGCTCTGGGCCATCGAGGCCACCGGCAGGCACAACGCGAGGAACATCATGAAAAAGAGGCTGCGGCGCATCAGGACTTCCATTGAGCGTATCCGGGGGGAATTGTTGCCCGAATAGGGCCTGCGCGCCAACGTGGCCTGTTAAAATCGCGCTTTCACCCCAGCGCAGCGCCGACGCCCGTGACCAATTCTCCGTCCAACCCCTCTCCCCTGACCTACCGCGACGCCGGTGTCGACATCGACGCGGGCAATGAGCTGGTCGAGCGTATCAAGCCGCTGGTGAAGCGCAGTTTCCGCCCGGAAGTCATGGGCGGGCTGGGTGGCTTCGGCGCCCTGTTCGACCTCTCCAGCAAGTACCGCGAGCCGGTCCTGGTCTCGGGCACGGACGGCGTGGGCACCAAGCTGAAGCTCGCACAACAGCTGGGCCGCCACGACACGATCGGCATCGATCTGGTCGCGATGTGCGTGAACGACGTGCTGGTCCAGGGCGCCGAGCCGCTGTTCTTCCTGGATTATTTCGCCACCGGCAAGCTGGATATCGACACCGCGGCGGCGGTCGTGGGCGGCATCGCCAACGGCTGCACCGAGGCCGGCTGCGCGCTGATCGGCGGTGAAACCGCTGAAATGCCGGACATGTATGCCCCGGGCGAGTACGACCTGGCAGGTTTCACGGTCGCCGGCGTGGAGAAGAGCGAACTGAAGGACGGCGCCAGCGTGGCCGCTGGTGACGTGCTGATCGGCATCGCCTCCTCCGGCCCGCATTCCAACGGCTACTCGCTGGTGCGCCGCATCTACGACCGCGCCGGGCAGCCGGCCGATCTGGAGCTGGACGGTGGGGTCAAGCTGGTCGATGCGCTGATGGCGCCGACCCGCCTGTACGTCAAGCCGATCCTGGCGCTGTTGAAGACCCACGGCGCAGCGATCCACGGCATGGCCCACATCACCGGTGGCGGCCTGACCGAGAACATCATCCGCGTGGTGCCCGACGGCCTGGGCCTGGACATCAAGGCCGACGCCTGGACCCTGCCGCCGGTCTTCCAGTGGCTGCAGAAGGAGGGCGCCGTGGCCGACAGCGAGATGTGGCGCACCTTCAATTGCGGCATCGGCTTCGTGCTGATCGTGGCCGCCGACCAGGTCGCCTCGGTCGGCGCTGCGGTGGCCGCACAGGGCCTGGAGCACTGGACCATCGGTGAAGTCACCCGCGCCGACGGCGCCGAACGCGTCAAGATCGGTTGAGCCAGGTGACGGAGCCCGGCCCGGAGTTCCCTGCCCACCCGCCGTCGCTGCCCACCGCAGCGGCGCCGGCCGTACCGGCCGCGGCGGTGGATACCTCGCAGCTGCAATTGCTGTCGGTCTTCCACTATGTGGTGGCCGGCCTGACCGCACTGTTCTCGCTGTTCCCGCTGATCTACCTGTTGATGGGGGTGGCGGTGATCTTCGCCGCGCCGCCGCCGCTGGCGCCCGGGGAGGCGCCGCCCCCGTTCGATCCGCGCCTGCTCGGCTGGGTGTTCGTGCTGATCGGCGGCCTGGGCTGCGCGGCCGGGCTGGTGCTGGCCGGTTACATGGCCTATGCCGGCCGCTGCCTGGCGCAACGCCGGCGCTACCTGCTGTGCATGGTGGTGGCCGGTATCGCCTGCATCTTCATGCCGTTCGGTACCGCGCTGGGGGTATTCACTCTGGTGGTGCTGTCGCGCCCCGCGGTCAAGGCAGCGTTCGAAGCCGCATGAGCAGCCGCATCGCCGTGCTCGCCTCCGGCCGGGGCAGCAATCTGCAGGCCATCCTGGACGCCATCGCCGCACAGCGGCTGGATGCCCAGGTCGTGGCCGTGCTCTCGGACAAGCCGGAGGCCTCGGCCCTGCTCAAGGTGGGCCCGGATCAGCGCTGGGCACGTTCGCCAAAGGACTTCCCGGACCGCGCCGCCTTCGATGCGGCGATGGCCGATGCGCTGGACGCCTTCGCGCCGGACTGGATCGTCTGCGCCGGTTACATGCGCATCCTCGGGGCCGCCTTCGTGGCCCGGTTCGACGGCCGCCTGGTCAACATCCATCCCTCGCTGCTGCCGCGCTACAAAGGGCTGCACACGCATGCGCGTGCACTGGAGGCCGGCGATGCCGAGCATGGCGCCAGCGTGCACTTCGTGGTACCCGAACTGGATGCCGGCACGGTGCTCGCCCAAGCCCGCGTGCCGGTCCAGACCGGTGACACCGCCGAGGCGCTGGCCCAGCGGGTGCTGGCCGTGGAGCATCCACTGCTGATTGCCAGCCTGGCGCTGCTGGTCAGTGGGCGCGTAACTGAACAGGCAGGTCAGCTCCAGCTCGACGGTCACCCTCTGTTTAGCCCGCTGCGCCTAGATTGCGCCGGACAGCTGAACCGATAAGGCTCGCGCACACACGCTGCTGATCCCGGCGCTGGCATCCTCTCCCCCTCCTTCCCCGACCGGCCCGCATGAGAACGCCTTTGTTCAAGCCCGTGCTGCTGATGGCATCCCTGCTGTGCACCGCCGCCCTTGCCCACGCGCAGGAAACGGCGACGCCCCCGTTGCCCGCCCTGCCCGCCATGGCCTGGGAGGCACCGCCGCTGCAGCCGTTCACCGCCACCTACCAGGCCCTCTACAAGGGCAAGCAGGCCGGCGATGCCACCATGCGTGTCACCCACACCGGCGGCCAGCAGTGGCGCGTGGACATGCAGGTGGTCGGCCGCAGCGGCTTCGCGAGCGTGCTCGGCCTGAACCTGGAGCAGAGCACGGTGTTCGAGAACCGCAACGGCACCTATGTGCCGTTGAGCCAGAGCACCGTCCGCAAGGGCCTGTTCCTGGGCAAGAAGGTCACCGGCACCTACGACTGGCAGGCCGGCACCGCGCAGTGGCTGGGCGATCTGAAGAAGGAGCGCCGCCAGCCGATCGCGCTGCAGCCGGGCGACCAGAGCGCGCTGCTGCTCAACCTGGCGATCATGCGCGATGCGCGTCCCGGCGGGCAGATGCATTACCGCTATGTGGACGTGGGCCGCGTCCGCCAGCACGACTATCAGGCCGCGCCGGACACCGAGAACGTGCCGGTTGGCGATCTGTCCTACAACGCGCTGCGGGTGTATCGCACCAACGGCGGCAATGACGAAACCATCCTCTGGATCGCCAACGGTGTCCCCACGCCGGTGCGCATCCTGCAACGCGAAGATGGCGAAGATCGGATTGATCTGCGCCTGATCGAATACCAAGGAGTCTGAGCATGACCACACTGAACCGTCCGCTGACCTGGATCGCCGCCGGCGCCTTGGCCGTGGTGAGCCTGCCCGCCATGGCACTGCAGCCGTTCAAGGCCGATTACCAGGCCAGCTACATGGGCATGCAGGCCAATGGCACCATGACGCTCACCAGCGAAGGCGCCAACAAGTGGCGCTACAGCCTCAACGTCAAGAACCAGCTGGCCGACCTCAGCCAGAACACCGTGTTCGAGGAAGCCAACGGTCGTCTTCGTCCGCTCAGCAGCAATGACCGCTCGGTGCTGCTGGTCAAGAAGCGCAACGTGGATGCCACCTACAACTGGAGCAGCAACCAGGCCACCTGGACCGGCGACGTCAAGCCGGACCGCCGCGGGCCGGTCGCGTTGAAGGCCGGCGACATGGATGCCCTGCTGATCAACCTGGCGATCGCGCGCGATCTGGCCGCCGGCAAGCCGCTGAACTACCGCATGGTGGACGAAGGCCGGATCAAGCCGATGTCCTACAAGGTGGTCGGCAAGGAAAAGATCACCGTGGCCGGCAAGTCCTACGACGCTACCAAGGTGTCGCGGACCGATGGCAACAAGGAACTGATCGCCTGGATCGTGCCGGAGTTCCCGGTGCCGGCGCGCCTGCTGCAGCGTGAGAGCGGCAAGGATGCGCTGGATCTGACGATCAAAGGCATGAACTGACCAGGAAAAACGCCCGCTTGCGCGGGCGTTTTTTTTATTCCGGCTTGGCCTCGCCGAACACCGTCTTGCAGTCCACCCGGATCTGCTGGCGCGTGTCGCGCCAGTAGTAGGTGCTGCAATGGCGGCTGCCGTCGACGCTCTTGTCCACGCCAACCGCATAGAACGACTGGAACACTTCGGTACGGCTGACCGTGCCATCCGCATTCCAGTCCATGTCTTCCTGCTGGATGCCCTGGGTGATGGCGATGCCGGCGTACCAGGCGTAACCCAGCCACGTCAGCACGATCAGCACCAGCACCAGCAGCGCCTTGCGGCGGCGGGTGAACCGGCCGCGCAGGATCATGCCGCGATACGCCGGATGGTGGCGCCCAGCGAGGACAGCTTCTCTTCGATGTTCTCGTAGCCGCGGTCCAGGTGGTAGATGCGGTCGATGGTGGTGTCACCCTCGGCCATCAGACCGGCCAGGATCAGCGAGGCCGACGCACGCAGATCAGTCGCCATCACCGGCGCGCCGCTGAGCTGCTCGGCGCCGCGCACGATCGCGGTGTGGCCTTCCACCTGGATGTCCGCGCCCAGACGCAGCAGTTCGTTGACGTGCATGAACCGGTTTTCGAAGATCGTCTCGTTGATCACCCCCACACCGTCGGCCACGCAGTTGAGCGCCATGAACTGCGCCTGCATGTCGGTCGGGAAGGCCGGGTACGGCGCGGTGGTCAGGTTGACCGCGCGCGGGCGCTTGCCTTCCATGTCCAGGGTAATGCTGTCGTCGGTGGTCTCGATCTTCGCACCGGCTTCGACCAGCTTGGCCAGCACCGCGTCCATGGTGTTCGGGCGGGCCCGGTTGACCGTGACCTTGCCGCCGGTCATCGCCGCGGCGACCAGGAAGGTACCGGTTTCGATGCGGTCGGGCAGCACTTCATGACGGCCACCGGAGAGCTTCTCCACGCCTTCGATCACCAGACGGGCGGTGCCCAGGCCTTCGATCTTCGCGCCGAGCGCGATCAGGCAGTGCGCCAGATCGGTGACTTCCGGCTCCATCGCCGCGTTGTCCAGCACGGTGGTGCCTTCGGCCAGCACGGCGGCCATCAGCACGTTCTCGGTGCCGGTGACGCTGACCATGTCGAAGGTGAAGTGCGCACCCTTCAGGCGCTTGGCCTGGGCCTTGATGAAGCCGTTCTCGACGGTGATTTCCGCCCCCAGGGCCTGCAGGCCCTTGATGTGCTGGTCGACCGGACGCGAGCCGATCGCGCAGCCGCCGGGCAGCGACACTTCGGCCGCACCGAAGCGGGCCAGCAGCGGGCCGAGCACCAGGATCGAGGCGCGCATGGTCTTGACCAGCTCGTACGGGGCCACGTGCTGATTGACCGAGCGCGGGTCGACCACGATCGCGCTGCCGCGCGAGAGGGTGCCCTGGTCGATGGTGACCTTGGCGCCCAGCTCACCGAGCAGCTTCACGGTGGTGACCACGTCGTGCAGGTGCGGCACGTTGGTGATTTCCACCGGCGCATCGGCCAGCAGGGTCGCGCACAGGATGGGGAGGACAGCGTTCTTGGCGCCGGAAATGTTCACTTCACCGTGCAGCGGCTTGCCGCCGGTCACTACGATCTTGGCCATGGAATCTACTTGGAATGAGGTAGAGCCGACCGTGGGTCGGCTGATGTAATCGGTGAGGCAGAGCCAACCATCATTCGGCTGACTAACCCGCTTCGGCCGGGGTGACGGTCTTCAGCGCCAGCGCGTGGATCGCCCCGCCCATCAGATCGCCCAGGGTCGCATAGACCATGCGGTGGCGCGCCAGCGGCATTTTGCCGGCGAAGGCCTCGCAGACCACGGTGGCCTCGAAGTGCACGCCGTCGTCACCCTGCACGTCCGCGCGGGCGCCAGGCAGGCCGGTTTCGATCAGATTGCGGATGGTCTCGGCGTCCAACGGGCTTTCCTAATAAAATGAGCGCTCATTCTACTCTTCCACGTGGCGCTCGCATGGCAGTCTCGCCCCAACTCCCCCATCCGGCCGACGCTGCGGCACTGGTCGCCAGCGGCCGCCGCGTGTTCGAGATCGAGCGCGATGCCTTGGGCGCGGTCGCCGAGCGGCTGGGCAATGCGTTCAGCCAGGCCTGCCAGCTGGTCCTGCAGAGCAAGGGCCGCGTGGTCGCCACCGGCATGGGCAAGTCCGGCCATGTGGCCCGCAAGATCGCCGCTACGCTGGCCTCGACCGGCACCCCGGCCTTCTATGTGCACCCCGGTGAAGCCGGGCATGGCGATCTGGGCATGATCACCGAGGCCGACGTGGTGCTGGCGCTGTCCTATTCGGGCGAGTCCGACGAGCTGCTGATGCTGCTGCCGGTGCTCAAGCGCCAGGGCAACCGCCTGATCGCCATGACCGGCCGCCCGCAGTCCAGCCTGGCCAGCGCCGCCGACGTTCATCTGGATGTCAGCGTGCCGGCCGAGGCATGCCCGCTGGCGCTGGCCCCGACCTCCAGCACCACCGCCTCGCTGGCGATGGGCGATGCGCTGGCTGTGGCTCTGCTCGATGCCCGTGGCTTCACCGCCGACGATTTTGCCCGCTCGCACCCGGCCGGCAGCCTCGGCCGCCGCCTGCTGCTGCACATCACCGATGTCATGCACAGCGGCGATGAGCTGCCGCGCGTGGACGTCGGGGCCAGCCTCAGCGAGGCCCTGGTGGAGATGAGCCGCAAGCGCCTGGGCATGACCGCCGTGGTCGATGCCGACAACCGCCTGATCGGTCTGTTCACCGACGGTGACCTGCGCCGCGCGCTGGACACCAACCTGGACGTGCGCAGCGCGCGGATCGCCGATGTGATGACCCGCGGCCCACGCACCATTGGTGCCGATCAGCTGGCAGCCGAGGCGGCGCAGCTGATGGAAGCCCACAAGATCAACGGTTTGATGGTGGTCGATGCTGACGGTCATCTGGTCGGCGCGCTCAACATTCATGACCTGTTGCGGGCCCGGGTGGTTTAAACCACAGTTGTCTTCCTCCATTCAGCTGAGCTGCCCCCAGACGATGCCCTACTCCCCGTTGCCCGGTTTCCCGTCCCACCTGCATGCCGCTGCCGGCCGTATCCGGCTGGCCTGCTTCGACGTGGACGGCACGCTCACCGACGGTCGGCTCTACTACGACAAGGACGGCAACGAGAGCAAGGCGTATTACGTGCAGGACGGACTCGGCCTGAAACTGCTGCAACACCACGGTATCCACCCGGTGCTGATCACCGCGCGCAACAGCCAATCCGCGCTCAAGCGTGGCGCGGACCTGGGCATCGATACCCAGATCGCGGTTGGCGACAAGCTGGCCAGCGTCAAGGCACTGTGCGAGCAGCACGGCATCGGCCTGGACCAGGTGGCCTTCATGGGTGACGACCTCCCCGATCTCGGTCCGCTGTGCGCGGTCGGCCTGGCCGTCGCCCCGGCCAATGCCCACCCGTGGATCGCCGAACGCGTGCATTGGCAGACCCGCAGCGATGGCGGCAAGGGCGCAGCGCGTGAGCTGTGCGACGTGCTGTTGGCTGCGCAGGGCCATGTGGACGCGGTACTGGCGAGGTTCGGCGCATGAACCTGCGTACCTCTCTCGGCATCGGTCTGCTGGTGGCGGCCGTCTTCACCGGCTGGCTGGCGCTGCACGATCGCGACAAGGGCACGGCCGAGGCGGGCGACGACGCCACCAAGGATTACGTCCTGCATGATTTCCAGATCGTGGCGCTGGACGAACAGGGCAAGGAATCCACCACCCTGCGCGCCCCGCTGCTGGAGCGCACGCGCAGCGATGAAACCATGAACATCACCACGCCCCTGTTCCTGCTGCCCGACCAGGACGGCAACCACTGGGAGCTGCGCAGCGATACGGGCTGGGTCAGCGCCAAGGGCGATCAACTCAAGCTGATCGGCAACGTCAACGGCGACAGCCCGAAGATCGCCAGCGTGCCGCCCACCACGTTCCGTACCGATCACCTGGATGTCTTCCCGAACGAAAGCCGCGCCAAGACCGATGCGCTGGTCACCATGACCCGCCCGGGCATGAGCCAGTCCGGCGTCGGTTTCGAACTGGATTCCAAAACCAAGACCTACCATTTCCTGAGCCAGGCCAAGGGCCGTTATACGCCCCAGCGCTGAGCACCGCCGCCGTGGCGACGTCCTCGCGGACAGGCGCCGGCAGCACAGGAAACCCCGCGATTCACCGGCCGGACTGACGTCTGGTCACGACCCCTACTCTGGCAGGACAGACCCATTCCATGAAGATCCTATTTGCAGCCGCCTGCGCGATCAGTCTTCTCGCCCCCGCGTTCGCGGCCAGCGCGAAGTCCACCGATCGCAATGAACCGATGACCATCGATGCCGGCACCCAGTCGGGCACGCTGGTCGGCGACGGCAAGACCACCCTGTCCCAGGGCGTGGTGGTCACCCAGGGCACGCTCGATCTGCGCAGCGCCGATGCCGAGATCTACATGAAGGACGGCGAAGCGGTCCGCGCCGTGTTCACCGGCAAGCAGGCCAAGCTGAAGCAGCAGCTCGATGACGGCAGCTGGATGGACGCCAGCGCCGACCGCATCGATTACGACATCAAGGCCGAAGTGCTGACCATGACCGGCAACTACCAGGTCAAGAGCGCACGCGGCACCAATGCCGGCCAGAAGATGACCTACAACACCCGCACCGGCGAGATGAACAGCGGTGGCGATGGCACGCGCGTGCGCACCGTCATCCAGCCCAAGAACAAGACCGCCGCACCGGCCGCGCCGGCTGCCAAGACCACCGTACCGACCCCCGGGAGCAAGAAGTAATGCTCGTCGCCAAAGGCCTGCGCAAGCGCTACAAGCAGCGTGAAGTCGTCAAGGATTTCGGGCTGACCCTGGAGGCCGGTGAAGTGGTCGGCCTGCTCGGTCCGAACGGTGCCGGCAAGACCACCTGCTTCTACATGATCGTCGGCCTGGTCGAGACCGACGCCGGCAGCATCGTGCTGGACGGCAAGGACATCACCGGCGACCCGATGTATACCCGCGCCAAGCAGGGCGTGGGCTATCTGCCGCAGGAGCCTTCGGTGTTCCGCAAGCTGACCGTGGCCGACAACCTGCGCCTGGTGCTGGAACTGCGCGAGGACCTGGACAAGGCCGGCCGCGAGAAGGAACTGGCCAGCCTGCTGGACGAGCTGCAGATCAACCATGTGGCCGACCAGCTCGGTGCGAGCCTCTCCGGTGGTGAACGCCGCCGCTGTGAAATCGCCCGCGCGCTGGCCGCCAAGCCGCGGCTGATCCTGCTTGATGAGCCGTTCGCCGGTGTCGACCCGATCTCGGTCGGTGAAATCCAGCGCATCGTCACCCACCTCAAGCAGCGCGGGATCGGGGTGCTGATCACCGACCACAATGTCCGCGAAACCTTGGGAATCTGCGACCGCGCGTATATCCTCAACGAGGGCAGCGTGCTGGCACAGGGCGCGCCGGACGAGATCCTGGCCAACGCCGACGTCCGCCGCGTCTACCTTGGAGACACCTTCAAGCTCTGATCCAGCGGCCGCCGCAACGCCTTCCTTCCGTTCGGCACAGGCATGAAAGCACGGCTGCAGACATCGATGGGGCAACACCTGGTCATGACGCCGCAGCTGCGTCAGGCGATCAAGCTGTTGCAGATGTCCAACGCCGAGCTGGAGCTGGAAATCACCGAGGCGGTGGAGACCAACCCGCTGCTGGACTGGGCCGAGAACGCTGAACCGGCGCTCGAGGCCAGCCCCGGCGAGGACAGCCCCCCGCCTGCCGCCACCGATACCCACGCCGATGGCGAGCACCAGGTCTCGGCCAGTGATGACTGGTCGCCCGGCGAGGTCGACTGGACCAGCGGCAGCAGTGGCGGCTCCTTCGACGATGACGACAACGGCAGCGCCGCCGAGCGTGTGGCCGAGACCGAATCGCTGGCCGACCACCTGCTCTGGCAGCTGCACCTGTCGCACCTGTCGGCCCGGGACCGCAGTATCGGCGCGGCGTTGATCGACGCGTTCGAAGAAGACGGCTACCTGCGCGAGCCGCTGGCGACCATCGCCGAGACCCTGCGCCCGGCCATCCAGGTCGACGAGGCCGAAATCCTGACCGTGCTGCACCAGATCCAGCGCTTCGACCCGGTCGGGGTCGGCGCGCGCACGCTCGGCGAATGCCTGGACCTGCAGCTGCTGGTGCTGCCTCCCGACACGCCCGGCCTGGCCTTGGCCCGCCGCATCGCCGATGGCCCGCTGGAGCGCCTGCCACGCAGCGGTGTGGCAGGCATCGCCCATGAGCTGCGCGAGCCGGTGGCCGACGTGGAGGTCGCGGTGCAGCTGCTGCGCTCGCTCGACCCCCGCCCCGGTAGCCAGATCGGCGAACTCTCCCACGACAGCTACGTGGTGCCGGACTGCGTGGTCTGGCGCCAGAACGGGGTCTGGCGTGCCGCCCTGGCCGGCCATGCCGGGCCGAAGGTGGTCATCCACCGCGGCTACGAGCAGATGATCCGCCGCTGCGGGGAGGCCGACGCCGGCTACATGCGCGCCCACCTGCAGGAGGCGCGCTGGCTGCTCAAGGGCCTGGAGGCCCGCGGCGAGACCCTGCTGCGGGTGATGCGCTGCCTGCTCGACCAGCAGGCCGCCTTCCTGGAGTTCGGCGAACAGGCGCTGCGCCCGCTGACGCTGCGTGAAGTGGCCGGCGAACTGAGCCTGCACGAATCGACCATTTCACGCGCCATCGCCCGCAAGTACGTGCGTACCCCGCGCGGCACCCTGCCCCTGCGCGCCTTCTTCGCCTCCGGCATCGATACCGACAGCGGCGGCGAAGCCTCCAGTACCGCCATCCAGGCCATGCTGCGCCGCCTGATCGATGACGAGAACCCGCGCAAGCCGCTTTCTGACGCCAAGCTGGCTGACCTGCTCAAAACCTCGGGAATACCGGTAGCGCGACGCACCGTGGCGAAGTATCGTGAAGCCATGAACATTTCCGCCTCGCACGAAAGGGTAAGAATCGTCTGACGCTCCACCGCGCCCGGCGGGAAGGTTCATTGGCACATCCGAACAAAGGAGAAACCCGATGCACATCGAGACGTTTGGCAAGGACCACCTTGAGATCACCCCGGCTCTGAACGAGTACGTGGAGACCAAGCTGGAACGGCTGGGGAAGCATTTCGACCAGCACTGCGAGGTTCGCGTGCAACTGTCGATCCGCAAGCCGGAGCACCATGCCGATGCGAGTGTGAATGTTCCCGGGCAGACTCTGCACGCGGACGCCAGCGGCCCCACCATGTATGCGGCAATCGACATCCTGGCCGACAAGCTCGACCGCCTGGTCATCAAGCACAAAGAGAAAAAGCAGCAGCACGCACCGCAACCGCTGCCGGTGGGCGACAATGAGGGCTGATGCCCTCGTTTCCACCCCGACATGCCTCTGACTGATCTTCTGGCGGCCGTCCGCACGCAAGTGCTGCCGGCCGCCGATCGCGACAGCGTGCTGAAGGTCGCAGCCCGCCTGCTGGCCTGCCGCGAAGCCAACGCCGAGCTGCTGTACCAGAACCTGTGCCAGCGCGAGACGCTGGGCAGCACCGCGATTGGCCACGGCATCGCCATTCCGCACGGCCGTGCCCCGCTGCTCGAGCGCCCCCGTGGGGCCCTGCTGCGGCTGGAATCGCCGGTGGAATTCGGCGGCGATGAACCGGTCGACCTGGTCTTCGCGATTGCCGTGCCCGCGCACTACACCCATCAACACCTGATGCTGCTGTCCGAGCTGGCCGAGCTGTTCTCCGAGCCGGCCATCCGCCAGGCGCTGCGCGAAGCGCGCGACGGCGACGAACTGCGTCGGGTCATCGAATTTCCCCCGCCGGCGAGTGCCGCATGAATACCAGCATCACCGCGCGCGAACTGTTCGAACAGCAGCGCGACCGTCTGAGCCTGCGCTGGGTCGCCGGCCAGCAGGGCGAGCGCCGTGAGCTGGAGGCCGGCAACAAGGTCTCGCGCCGCCCCTCGCTGGCCGGTTACCTCAATGCGATCTACCCCAACAAGGTGCAGATCCTGGGCACCGAGGAACTGTCCTGGCTGGATTCGCTGGATTCGCGCCAGCGCTGGGAAACCATCGAGCGGATCATGCAGTCCCATCCGCTGGCGCTGGTGATCACCCGCAACCAGTCCTGCCCGGAAGACCTGCGCGCGGCTGCGGACGAATCGCAGACGCCGCTGTGGATCTCGCCCAAACGTGGCCACGAGCTGCTCAACCATCTGTCCTACCACCTGGCGCGCACGCTGGCGCCGCGGGTGATCCTGCATGGCGTGTTCATGGAGATCTACTCCATCGGCGTGCTGATCACCGGTGAAGCCGGCTCGGGCAAGAGCGAGCTGGCGCTGGAGCTGCTCAGCCGTGGCCATCGCCTGGTGGCCGATGACGCCCCCGAATTCACCCAGATCGCCCCGGATGTGCTCGACGGCACCTGCCCGGAGCTGCTGCAGGACCTGCTGGAAGTGCGCGGCCTGGGCGTGCTCAACGTGCGCGAGATGTTCGGTGACACAGCGGTAAAGAAGAACAAGTACCTTCGGCTGATCGTCCACCTGACCAAGCCGATGACCGAGCCCACCCCCTACGGCTATGAACGCCTGACCGGCGACTCGGGTACCCGCCACGTGCTGGACCTGGATGTGCCGCTGATCACCCTGCCCGTCATGCCCGGCCGCAACCTGTCGGTGCTGACCGAGGCCGCCACGCGCCTGCACATCCTGCGGACCAAGGGCATCGACCCGGCCGCGATGTTCATCGCCCGCCACAGCAACATGTTGGAACGCCGCACGCCATGACCATTCCCGCCCCCGCCTCCGCCCCGACCGCCGCCACCCTGATCATCGTCAGTGGCCTGTCCGGTTCCGGCAAGACGGTCGCGCTGAAGACCTTCGAAGACCTCGATTACTACTGCTCGGACAACCTGCCGATCGACCTGCTGCCGGATTTCGTGCGCAGCCTGCTCGGCGATCCGGGCCGCGAGGCTCCGCGCCGCCTGGCCGTCGGCATCGACGTGCGCGCGCAAAGTGACCTGACCCAGCTCTCGCACTGGCGCGAAGACGCCAAGGCCGCCGGCCTGGATGCGCAGCTGCTGTTCTTCGATGCCACCGATGAAACCCTGCTCAAGCGCTACGCCGACACCCGTCGCCGCCATCCGCTGAGCCAGCTCGGGCTGTCGCTGCCCGAAGCGATCGCCCGCGAGCGCGAACTCACCGCCCCGCTGCGCGCCGCCGCCGATGCGGTGATCGACACCAGCCACCTCAACGTGCACCAGCTGCGCCGCAAGGTGGTGACCGAATTCGCGCTGGCCCACGGCAACAAGCTGTCGCTGCTGTTCGAATCGTTCGCCTACAAGCGTGGCGTGCCGGCCGAAGCCGACTTCGTGTTCGATGTGCGCGTGCTGCCCAATCCGCATTGGGACCCGGAACTGCGCCCGCTGTCCGGCCGCGATGCCGGGGTGCGCGAGCACCTGGACGAACAGCCCGATGTGCAGCGCTATGCCGCCCAGCTGGTCGATTTCCTCGATACCTGGCTGCCGCGCCTGGGCAATGACACCCGCAGCTATGTGACCGTCGCCTTCGGCTGCACCGGCGGCAAGCACCGCTCGGTGTACATGGCCGAGCGCATGGCCCGCCATGCCCGCGACCAGGGCTGGCCGGAAGTGGCGACCTTCCACCGCGAACTGGACTGAGAGCGGCAGTACCGGCGAGGGCCGGCATCGACACGCTGAACCGCGGAACACAGCAGTCTTTCACGCGTGCTATCGCCAATTCATGTTGACCTGTTAACGTTCGGGAATGACCTGTGGCATTCTCCTCGTAACTCATCCCGGTGTCGGCACGGCCCTGCTGGACGTGGCGACCCGTCTGCTGCGGCACCTGCCGCTGAAGACCGAAGCTTTCGAAGTACCGTTCGACGCAGATATGGACGTCCTGCTCCCGCTCGCCTCGGCCGCCTTGCGCCGGGTGGACAGTGGCCAGGGCGTGCTGATCCTGACCGACCTGTACGGCGCCAGCCCCAGCAATCTGGCCGGGCAACTGGCTCGTCTGGGCACCCCGGCACGCCGGGTTTCGGCGCTGAGCCTGCCGATGTTGATGCGGGTGATGAATTATCCGGAACAGGGACTGGATCAACTGCCTGCCACAGCCGCGGCAGGCACTCGCAATGGAGCGATTGTCGACGATGCTTGAACGTGAACTCACTGTTTCCAACCGCCTGGGCCTGCATGCCCGCGCCACTGCCAAGCTGGTGCAGGAGCTGGCGCCGTTCCGCTGCAATGTGACCATGGCCGCCAAAGGCCGTGAGATCAATGCCAAGAGCATCATGGGCGTCATGCTGCTGGCCGCCGGCCAGGGCACCCCGGTCACCGTGCGCATCGACGGCGAAGACGAAGCCGCCGCGATGGAGGCGGTGGTCGCCCTCTTCGAACGGCGTTTCGACGAGGACAACTGAGCATGGGGGGGCAACCGCGACCGGGATCCTCCGCACCGGCCCGGACCACGTCCGGGGCGATGCTGTTGTCCGGCCACGGAGCCTCCCGCGGCAATGCCCTGGGCCGCGCCCGGGTGCGCCTGCCACATGCCCTGGAAGTGGCCGAGCAGCGCATTGCGCCGGCCAAGATCGACGCCGAACTGGAGCGCCTGCACGTGGCCGTGGAAGCGGCGCGCGGCGAAATGCACGACCTGCGCCAGCGCCTGCACGGCGCCTTGAACAAAGAGGTCGGCGAATTCCTCGACCTGCACGCCCTGCTGCTGGATGACCCAGAACTGCTGTTTGGCCTGGACGAACTGATCCGCAGCGGTCCGTACAGCGCCGGCTATGCGCTGCGCGTGCAGCGCGACCGCTTGGCCAAGGTCTTCGATGGCATGGACGATGCCTACCTGAAGAGCCGCATGGACGATCTGGACCATGTGATCGGCCGCATCCATGCATTCCTGCAGAAGCGCCCGCCGGACGTCAAAGGCATGGCCGGGGAGATCCTGGTCTGCGACAACATCGCGCCCTCCGAGCTGGCCCAGCTGCAGGCCCATGGCGTGGTCGGCATCGTCACCGCCGGGGGCAGCGCGCTGTCGCACAGCGCGATCCTGGCGCGCAGCCTGCACCTGCCGCTGATCGTCAACGTCCCCAACGTGCTGCAGAAGGTCGCCGATGGCGACGTGCTGATCATGGACGGCAGCGACGGCACAGTCACCATCAACCCCCAGGCACCGGATCTGCGCGATTACCGTGTCCGGCTGCGCGAGCACGCGCGCGAACAGCGTGAGCTCGGCCGCCTGCGCACCAAGCCCAGCCGCACCCGCGACAACGTCGACATCGCCCTGCTCGCCAATGCCGAGTCCAGCGAGGACGTCACCCAGGCGCACGCGCTGGGCGCGCACGGGCTGGGCCTGTACCGCACCGAGTTCCTGTTCCTGCAGCGCAACGAACTGCCGGACGAGCAGGAGCAGTTCGAGACCTACCGCGATGCCGCCCTCGGCATGAGCGGGCGGCCGGTCACCATCCGCACCCTGGACCTGGGCGCGGACAAGGCCGACCGCACCGGGCTGACCCTGAGCAACGAAGAAAACCCGGCCCTGGGCCTGCGCGGCGTGCGCCTGTCCCTGGCGCGGCCGAAAGTGGCCGATACCCAGCTGCGCGCGATCCTGCGCGCCTCGGCCTACGGCAAGCTGCGCATCCTGATTCCGATGGTCAGCACCCGCGAGGAGATCCTCACCGTGCGCCGGCGCCTGGCCAAGCAGGCCGCGCTGCTGCGCGCGGAAGGCCACGAGGTGGCCGAGCACATCCCGTTCGGCGCGATGATCGAAGTGCCGGCCGCGGCGATCGCGCTGGAGAGCTTCATTGACCTGGTCGACTTCCTCTCGATCGGCACCAACGATCTGGTCCAGTACCTGCTGGCCGCCGACCGCAACAACGAGGCGGTCGGCGAGCTTTACTCGCCGCTGCACCCGGCGGTGGTGCGCCTGCTGGCGCACATCCTGCGCACCGGCCAGGCGTACAACATTCCGGTGGCGGTCTGCGGCGAGATTGCCGGCGACCCGCTGATGACGCGCCTGCTGCTGGCGCTGGGCCTGACGGAATTCAGCCTGCACCCGGGCACCCTGCTGGAAGTGCGCCGCGCGGTGCGGGACAGCGACCTGTCCGTGCTGCAGGCGATGGCGCCCAAACTGCTGCAGGCACGCGACCGCCGCGGCATCGAACGCTGGATAGAAAAGGCCGGCCTCCATCGGTAAGTATCGACCGTTGTTCGATACACGCGTGACCGCGCGACGTCGCCTGCGCGGCACCACCCACGGTCGCGCGCTACCCGATTGACACACAAGCGCGCGATAATGACGCGGTGACCACCGCCGATGCCGCATCCTCTACCGGATAGCGGCCTTTTTCTTTTCCCGCAGGAGCTGCGCATGGCCGAAGCCGTACGCCACGACAAGACGGCGCGCCAGCTGCGGCTGTTGTCCGATGCACTGGACAGCGGGCGGTTGGGTCCGGTCCGTCGATTGGTCAACACCCTGGCACCGGCGGAAATCGGCAACCTGCTCGAATCGCTCCCCCCGGGCAAACGCGAGATTGTCTGGGGCCTGGTCGATCCGGAAGACGACGGCGAGGTGCTGGTCCACGTTGGCGAGGAAGTGCGCGAAAGCCTGCTGGCCGACATGGACCCGGACGAGATCATCGCCGCGGTCGAAGACCTGGACATCGATGACCTTGCCGATCTGGTCGAAGACCTGCCGGACACGGTCATCGATGAAGTGCTCAAGTCGATGGACCGCGAGAACCGCGAGCGGCTGGAGCAGGTGCTGTCGTATCCCGAGGACAGCGCCGGTCGCCTGATGAACCCGGACGTGGTGACCGTGCGCGCCGACGTCAATGTCGATGTGGTGCTGCGCTACCTGCGCCTGCGCGGCGAACTGCCCGACCACACCGATCACCTGTTCGTGGTCAGTCGCCGCCATCAATACCTGGGCCGCCTGTCGCTGGCCGCGCTGGTGACGCACGAGGACAACACCCCGATCAACCGCCTGATCGATGACGAGCAGCCGGCGATCGATGTCGGCGAGAGCGCCGATGAAGTCGCGCGCCAGTTCTCCGATCATGACTGGGTGTCCGCCCCGGTGGTGGACGACAACAACATCCTGCTCGGCCGCATCACCATCGATGACGTGGTCGACATCATCCGGTCGCAGGCCGAGCACCAGGCGCTGGGCGCCGCCGGTCTGGACGAAGAAGAAGATCTGTTCTCGCCGATCAAGCGTGCCGTGCGTGGCCGTGTGGTCTGGCTGGGCATCAACCTGTGCACCGCGTTCCTGGCGGCCAGCGTGATCGGCCAGTTCGAGCTGACGCTGCAGAAAGTGGTCGCCCTGGCTGTGCTGATGCCGATCGTGGCTGGCGTCGGCGGCAATGCGGCCGTGCAGGTCCTGACCCTGATGGTGCGCGGCATCGCGCTGGGCCAGGTCGGCCAGAGCAACGCGCGCATCCTGCTGTGGAAGGAATCGCGGGTCGCGCTGATCAACGGCACGCTGATTGGCACCGTGGTCGGCATCATCGCCTACCTCTGGTTCCACAGTTTCCTGCTCTCGCTGGTGATCACCATGGCGCTGATCATCAACTTCTGCGCCGCTGCCCTGGCCGGCGTCCTGCTGCCGCTGCTGCTCAAGCGCATGAACGTCGATCCGGCCGTGGCCGGTACCGTGGTGGTCACCGCCGTCACCGACGTCATGGGCTTCTTCAGCTTCCTCGGCCTGGCTTCCCTGATCCTGCTGCACTGACCCTGGACCCCGCATGGCCGTGACCCTCGACAACTACTTCGTCCCCGGCTGGCGCGACGCGACCTACACCTGCGCCGCCTGTGAATGGCAGGGCAGCGCGCGGCAGATGCCGATGGAACTGCACGAAGACGAAGCCCAGTTCGACTGCCCCCAGTGCGAGAACCCGATCCTGCTGGTGGTCCACCCCAGCTTGGCGCAGGTGCAGGCGGCCGCTGCCGAGGGCCATCCCGAGGCGATCGAACAGCTGGACATCCTCGCCGCGGCCCCGCGACCGCACTGATGCACTGCAAGATGCTCCGGCGCGCCACCGGGCCTAGACTGAAAACGATTTCAATCAAGGCACGACAATGGCACGACGCTGGGGTGGATGGCTGCTGTGGGCGGTGGCGATGATGACGGTGGCCGGCTGCGCGAGCACCCCGGCGGCCTCCGGTGGCCAGTTCGTCGGCCGTGCGGTCAAGGTGGATGGACACACCGCCTATTACCAGGTGTTCGTACCGCGCAATGCCGCCGCCTCCCGCGGCCAATTGCCGGCCGTTCTGTTCCTGCATGGCTCCGGTGAGCGTGGCCGCGACGGCCGCCGCCAGACCCAGGCCGGGCTGGGGCCCTACCTGCGCCAGCACGCCGCCACCTTCCCCGCGCTGGTCGTGTTGCCGCAGACCCCGGATGACCAGGAATGGTCGGGCGAGAACAACCGCATCGCGCTGGCTGCGCTGGATGCCGCCATCGCCGAGTTCGGTGCCGACCCTCAGCGCCAGTACCTGACCGGGATGTCGATGGGCGGCTATGGCAGCTGGAACATCGCGCTGGCCGAACCGACCCGCTTTGCCGCCATCGTGCCGGTCTGCGGCGCGGTGCTGTCCCCGCACCAGAGCCGCCCGGACCTGCAGGTGGCGGCCGTGGCCGGCCAGAGCGACCCGTACGCCGCCATTGCCCAGCGACTGCGCAACGTCCCGATCTGGATGTTCCATGGCGCGCTGGACGACGTGGTGCCGCCGGGGGACGACCGCAAACTGCACGCCGCCTTCCAGCAGGCCGGCGCGAGGGACGTGCGTTACACCGAGTACCCCGAGGGCAACCACAACGCCTGGGACGCCACGTATGCGGACGACGCGATGTGGGCGTGGATGTTCGCGCAGAAGCGATGATCGGCTGATGGGACAGCGGTAGGTACCCACCGTTGGTGGGGACGAGCAAGTGCACGCATCGACCAACAGTCGATGCCTACCGTGTTGAACGGGCGCTTACCCCAACAACGTTTCCAGCACCGCCATGCGCACGGCGACGCCGTTGGCGACCTGGCGCAGCACCCACGACTGCGGGCCGTCGGCCACCTCGTCGGTGACTTCCACGCCGCGGTTGATCGGGCCCGGGTGCAGCACGGCGGCATCGGTGCCGGCACGCTTCAGGCGGGTGGCATCCAGGCCGTACTGTGCGTGGTACTGCTCCAGCGAGGGCACCAGTCCTTCTTCCATGCGCTCGCGCTGCAGACGCAGCATCATCAGCGCATCGGCGCCTTCCAGCATGGCGTCGAAATCATCGCCGACGATGCAGCCCTTGAGGGTGTCATCGTCCGGCAGCAGCGACTGCGGGCCGCACACGCGGATCTCGCCGACGCCCAGCGTGCGCAGGGCATGCAGGTCGGTGCGGGCCACGCGCGAGTGCTTCACGTCGCCGACGATGATGACCTTCATCTTCGAGAAATCGCTGCCCTTGGCCTGGCGCAGGGTCAGCATGTCCAGCAGGCCCTGGGTCGGGTGCGAGCTGCGGCCGTCACCGGCGTTGACCAGGGCAGTGCCCTCGCCCGCCGCCGCGGCCAGCGCCGCCACCGCGCCATCATCGGGATGCCGCACCACGAAGCCGCGCACCCCCATCGCTTCCAGGTTCTTCAGCGTGTCGCAGGCGGTCTCGCCCTTGCGGGTGGAGGACGTGGACGCATCGAAGTTCAGCACGTCCGCGCCCAGCCGCTGCGCGGCCAGCTGGAACGAGCTGCGGGTGCGCGTGGACGGTTCGAAGAACAGCGTGCAGACCGCCGAGCCACCGAGCACGTGACGCTTGTTGCCGACCCGGCCAACGGCCGCATCGCGGATCTGGCCGGCGCGGTCGAGCAGTTGCAGCAGGGTTTCGCGGGGCAGACCTTCCAGGGTCAGCAGGTGGCGCAGGCGTCCATCGGAATCGAGTTGCGAGGCGGTCATGGGCAGGGTCTGAGGGTCAGGAAACGGGGGTGGCGTCATCCGGGGAGGAGAGCCAGCGTTCGATGATCACCGCCGCGGCCACCGCATCGAGTGCAGCGGCATCGCGGCGGCGTTTGCGGCCTTCGGCACGCTCGACCGCGAACCGGCGTGCGGCCTCGACCGAGCTGGAGCGCTCGTCGACCAGCACCACCGGCAGTTTGAAGCGTTCCCGCAGCTGGCGGGCAAAGCCCTGCGCACGCTTGCGGTTGGGCTGGTCCTGGCCGTCCAGGGTCAGCGGGTCGCCGACCACCAGCCCGTCCGGGCGCCACTCTTTGATCAGGCGCTCGACCGCGGTCCAGTCCGGGCCATTGCCGTGGACATCGACCACCGCGATCGCACGCGCATGGGTGCCGAACGAGCTGCCAATGGCCACGCCGATGCGGCGCGAGCCGACATCGAAACCGAGCACGGTGCCGTCGCGGCGGATGGAAGGCGGCGTGGCCGCAGCGGGCGCTGGCGCGGCCGGCTCAGACATGGCCGCTGTAATCGGTCAGGCGGAACAGGTCCACGCCGATACGCGCGGCCGCGCCCTGCCATCGCTCGTCGAACGGGGTGCTGAACAGCAGCTCGGCATCGGCCGGCACGGCCAGCCAGCTGTTCTCGGCCAGTTCGGTTTCCAGTTGGCCTTCGCTCCAGCCGGCACAGCCCAGGGTGACCAGCGCATTGCGCGGGCCTTCGCCACGGGCCATCGCTTCGAGGATGTCGCGCGAGGTGGTGAGGAACACGCCTTCGCCCACGGCCAGGCTGGAATCCCAGTCGCGTGCATCGTCATGGATCACGAAGCCGCGCTCGGGGTGCACCGGGCCACCGTTGAGCACGACCTGGCTGCGCAGGGTGTCGCTGGTGGTCGTGATCTCCATCTGGGCCAGCACCTCGCCGAGGGTGTACTCGGAGGGCTGGTTGACCAGCACACCCATCGCGCCGTTCTCGTCGTGCTGGCAGATCAGCGCCACGGTACGGGCAAAGGTGGGGTCGGTCAGCGACGGCAGCGCGACCAGCAGATGGTGGGCAAGCGAAGTGGACAGTTCAGACATGGCCCCATTCTAGCCGCTGGCCGTGATGTGCGCTTTCGCGCTGACATAATGCAGCCATGCGTGCGTGCCCCGGCCCGTGCGCCTGATCCGCCATCGCAAGGAGCTGCACGTGTCCGGTTACTGCCTCATCGCCCCCGGCCATCCGGTCCACGGCCACTACCATGACCACGAGTACGGCTTCCCGCAGCGTGAGGAGCGCGAACTGTTCGAGCGCCTGATCCTGGAGATCAACCAGGCCGGCCTGAGCTGGGAAACCATCCTGAAGAAGCGTGAGGGCTTCCGCGCCGCCTACGACGGTTTCGACGTGGACACGGTGGCCGCCTATGGCGAGCGCGACATCGAGCGCCTGCTCAACGATGCGCGGATCATCCGCAACCGGCTCAAGGTGCACGCGGCGGTCCACAACGCCCAGGTGATCCAGCAGCTGCGGGCCAGCCACGGCAGCTTCGTTGCCTGGCTGGATGCCCACCATCCACTGGACAAGGCGGCCTGGGTGAAGCTGTTCAAGAAGACCTTCCGCTTCACCGGCGGGGAGATCACCGGCGAGTTCCTGATGAGCCTGGGCTACCTGCCCGGCGCGCACAGCACGGACTGCCCGGTGTTCAAGCGTATCGACACCCTCAAGCCTGCCTGGCGCCAGACGTGACGCACCCGGTAGTACGGGCTGCGCTGCTCGCTGCCCTGAGTCTGCCCCCGCTGGCGGCCGCCAGCGATCTGGACGGCGTGCTGGAGCGCCTGCGCGCGGAGATCGCTGCGGTGCCGGGCGACGACCCGGCCCCGATCGATACCGTGCTGGCCCGCTACCGCGACGAGACCGGCATCGACCTGCAGATCCCGGTGGCCGGCGACAGTGATGCGCCGTTGCCCGCGCTGGTGCGCCCGGCCAACGTCACCCCGGCGGACTGGGACGCGGTGACCCGCTACCTGCGCGGGACCGACGCCCAGCACACCGTGCCGGTGGAAATGGGCGAGCTGTCGCTTTCCCTGCTCGATCTGGATGGCGACGGTCAGCGTGACCTGGTGCAGAGCGCCTACAGCGGCGGCACCGGCCTGTACACGCAGGTGGACATGCTGCGGCGGGATCCGCAGCACGGCTTCGTGGTGCCGCGCTCCCTGGATCCGCAGCGCCCCTGGGCGCAGGGCCAGTACGGCCTCAGCGGGCGTGGCAGCGATCAGGGCCTGTACTGGCTGCGCATCGACGGGGTCAGCTACATCGCCTATCGCGATGGCGACTACTACGGCGATACCCTGCTGCTCAACCGGCCGTTGTCCGCCGACCCGCGCGAGCGCAGCCCCACGGTGCAGTTGAAGGTGCGCTATGGCCGCGAGCATCGGCTGGCCCATCCGGTGATGCATGTCGACGGCGAACCGCTGGACGCGAACGCCACCGCAATCGCGGCCGACCGGCGCCTGCTCAAGCACATCGACCGCCTGCTGGCCGCGCTGACCCTCGATGGCGACGGGGTGGCGCACTTCGGCGACGAACAGGCGCGTTGCCCGGTGCCACCCGGCACCGATCCGGGCGAGGCCGATATCTGGCCGTGGCGGGGCGCCGGCAGCTACACCTTCGATACCGCCGCCGACACCGTGATCCGCTCGGGGAAGCAGTGCTACAGCGCCACGCTCATCGCCCTGCGCAGCAGCTACGCCGGCGACCATGCCCTGTGCTGCCAGCTGTGGCTGTACCGCGGCCCGGGTGAACAAGTGGCCACATTGGACCTGCGCAGCCGCCGCTGGGTCTCCGGCGTGACCGTCGTGCCGGTGCCACCGCAGGGCGAGTAGCGGGCGTCAGACGCCCATGTAGCGGCCCGGGCGGTGGTTGAACATCAGCACCAGGCTGAGCACCACCGCACCGATCGCCGAGTACATCACCTTGGATGGGGACAGCACCGAGAACGCCACGCACATCAGCAGCGTGTCGAACGACATCTGCACCTTGCCGGCGCTCCAGCCACGGGTGCGCTGCAGGTACACCGCCAGAATCCCGATGCCGCCCAGGCTGGCGCGGTGGCGGATGTAGAACAGGATGCCCAGGCCGGCCAGCGCCCCGCCAACGATGGCCGAGTACAGCGAGCTCATATGGGCGAAATCGGCCCAGCGCGGCAGCAGGTCGGTCAGCACGCCGCACGCGGTGACCGCCGCGAAGGTCTTCAGGGTGAATTCCCAGCCCATGCGGCGCACGGCCACCCAGTAGAACGGCAGGTTGACCAGGACGAACACCAGGCCGAAGTTCCAGCCGAAGGTGTAGTGGGCCAGGAAGGCCAGCCCGGCCATGCCGCCGATCATCAACCCGCCCTTGGCGAAGATCGCCAGGCCGAGCGAGGCGACCAGGGTCGCCAGGACCATGCCCTGCACGTCCTCGGCCACGGAATGGCGCAGCGCCTTCTCGTCGGCCACGGTGCCGGCACTGTCCGGTGGCGGGGTCAACGGGCCTGCGGTGACCAGGTGGCCGTCAGCGTCGTCGCACGGCGCCGGGCCATGGGAATCAAGGGACATGAGGGTGGGGGGTGTGACGTGGGGAGCGGTATTAGACACGATCGGCGTGACAGTTGCTGGGGAGATTGATTCAGCCCCCCGTCTGGTCGCCCGGGACGCCAAACCGACATCTGCTTTTCATCCCGGCTGAACACCCTCTAGACGCAGCATGCACAGGTACCCCCGCTGTGCCCCTCCCTCCCTCAGGAGTTCCGAGCCATGCCCTACGTCACCACCGCCGACAAGACCGAGATCTTCTACAAAGACTGGGGCAAGGGTCAGCCCCTCGTGTTCCATCACGGCTGGCCGCTCAGCGCCGACGACTGGGACACCCAGCTGCAGTTCTTCCTGCTGCAGGGCTACCGCGTGATCGCGCACGACCGCCGCGGCCATGGCCGCTCCTCGCAGACCAGCGGCGGGCATGAGATGGACACCTACGCCGCCGACGTCAATGCACTGGCAGATCACCTGGACCTGCGCGATGCGATCCACATCGGCCATTCCACCGGCGGTGGCGAAGTCGCCCATTACGTGGCGCAGGCCAAACCCGGACGCGTGGCCAAGGCGGTGCTGATCGGCGCGGTGCCGCCGATCATGGTCAAAAGCGAGGCCAACCCGGGCGGCACGCCGAAGGAGGTCTTCGATGGCTTCCGCCAGGCACTGGTCGCGGGCCGTGCGGCGTTCTACCGCGACGTGCCGATTCCCTTCTACGGCTTCAACCGCGAGGGCACGCCCCCGCAGCAGGGCATCGTGGACAACTGGTGGCGGCAAGGCATGATGGGCGCGATCAACGCGCACTACGACTGCATCAAGGCCTTCTCGGAAACCGACTTCACCGACGACCTGAAAAAGATCGACGTACCGGTGCTCGTGATGCATGGCGATGATGATCAGATCGTGCCGATCGCCGATTCGGCGGAGCTGGCGATCAAGCTCCTCAAGCACGGTACGTTGAAGATCTACAAAGGCTTTCCGCATGGCATGTGTACGACGCATGCGGACGTGATCAACGCAGATCTGCTGGCGTTCATTCGCGGGTGAATCAAACCGGTAGCGCACGACCGTTGGTCGTGCGCACCACCGCCCCGCTCAGCGCGCGACCAGCTTCTGCCGCTCGGCGTTGTAGCGATCGCCGACGATGGCGACGCTGTCCAGCGCCGCACCGATCTGCTGCAGCTCTGCATCACTCAACACCACGGCCACCGCGCCCAGATTTTCCTTCAGGCGGTGCAGCTTGGTCGTACCGGGAATCGGCACGATCCACGGCTTGCGCGCCAGCAGCCAGGCCAAGGCTATCTGGGCCGGTGTTGCCCCCTTGTCGGCGGCAATCGCGCTGATGCGATCCACCAGCGCCTGATTGGCCTGGCGCGCTTCGGCTGCAAACCGCGGCACGCTGTTGCGGAAGTCATCGGCAGCGAACTGCGTATCCACGTTGATCGCACCGGTCAGGAAGCCCTTGCCGAGCGGGCTGAACGGCACGAAGCCGACACCCAGTTCTTCCAGCACCGGCAGTACCGCCTGCTCCGGCTCGCGCCACCACAGCGAGTACTCGCTCTGCAGCGCCGCCACCGGCTGCACGGCATGCGCGCGGCGGATGATGTCGACACCGGCTTCGGACAACCCGAAGTGCTTCACCTTGCCCTCGGCGATCAGGTCCTTGACCGTACCGGCCACGTCCTCGATCGGCACGTTCGGGTCGACACGGTGCTGGTAGAACAGATCGATGCGGTCGGTCTTCAGGCGCGTCAGGCTGGCCTCGGCCACCGCACGGATGCGCTCGGGGCGGCTATCGAGGCCCGCATCGGCATGGCCGTCCTTGAAGCCGAACTTGGTGGCGATCACCAACTGGTCGCGGACCGGTGCCAAGGCCTCGCCGAGCAGCTCCTCGTTGAAGAAGGGTCCGTAGGCTTCGGCCGTATCGAAGAAGGTCACGCCCTGCTCGACGGCGGCGCGCAGCAGGGCGATCGCCTCGGTGCGGTCGGTTGCCGGGCCATAGCCATAGCTCAACCCCATGCAGCCCAACCCGAGGGCGGAAACCCGCAGGCCGCTGCGGCCCAGTTCACGTGTCTGCATGTGGTGCTCCTGCCGGTCAGCCGGCCTCATGGGGGATGGCCACGATAGCCCTGCCGGCGGGGGAATTGGATAGCGCCGGGTGCTGTCGGTGATGAGCGTGGCTAATCAATCGAAGGGTGAGGTGGGCATCGGATCACCCCGGCAGCGCGTAGGTAACTTTCTTGTCCTTGATCGATACCCATTTGCGCTGCTGCAGCTGCTGGATCAAGGCCGTGCGCTCGCCCGCCTTCAGGGTGTTCTGGAACATAGCACTGATGGCGTTTTCCAGTGTCTTCGACGTTCTGGGCCTTGCCGCTCCCTGTTTCCCCAACAGCAAAACAATGCGTTCGATACGCTTAACAGACTCACCGGAGGCTGGCTTTGGCTTGGGCGTGGGCGTGGTTTTGGAAGCACTCACGGCCGGCGCTTGCTTCGCCAGCACGGGAAGTACCGCTGGATGTGTAGCCGACACCGATGCGGACTGCGCACACGGCATGTCGCCAATGGGGGGATGCACATCGCCCGCCAATGACAGGTCTTCGATGGACGCTGCGCGGCAGACTCTCAGTCCTCGCGCGCGCAGATGCTTGACCAGCGGATCGAAGCCCGTATCTCTGGAGATGATATGAAAACTGCTGTGAGGCGCCGTAGTCGCCAGCTCACCGATATAGAACGCAATGTGGAAATCCAACGCATTGGAGCCACCGCCATTGCAGCGGATGTAGCGTGTACCTGTTCCCAGCGCCTGAAGTGCGGCAGCCACATCGATACTGATCTTCGCCTGTGCCACACCCACGAACACCAGCACATGGAAGTCTGGCCCTTCCAACGCCGCCAAGGTCTTCGGCTGCACGTTCTCGTAGTCGATCAGGACGTAGTTGCGCACTGCCACCATTATCCAGCCCTCAGGAAGCGCCACCGCCGCGCAGCGTGCCGATCAACGCGAGCAGCAGGAAGAGTCCGCCAAAGATCACCACCAGGATGTGCCACACCCCGAAGCGGTCGTAAACACGCATGTCCATGCCCTCGTCGTGATGGTAGCGACGCAGCAGGCTGTTGACCGGCAGCAGCGGAACGAAGCTGAACAATGCGAACAGCCACAAGCCGTTGGGAAGGCGGCTGGAGAAATTCAGCAGGAAGTAGGCGACTGCCAGCAGGCCCGGCGCGAAGGCCAGCGGACGACGGTGATGGCGTGTGGCATCGCGAAGATTGGCGAAGCACAGAAATGCCCAGAGCGGCGAGAAAAGGGCGCCCCCACGGCCACTGATCCCCACCGGTTTCTTGCTTGATCGCCCGCCAGTTTCGCCAGAACCAGTACACCGGATATATACCCAGTGTGGTCAGCGACAATGCGGCGATCTTCAACGCGGGTGGCGAGTAGTACGTTGCGACGTCAGTGGCGGCGAAGGTCGCCTCTGGCAGTACGGGAGAAGCCATTGGCGCGGTCGCCGGGGCCCGATACGGGTCGTGCATGTCCATATGCGCATCACCTGATACGTTGATACCGGCGAGGTGCCGGCGCCCCCTGCGTTCCGGTTGGTCGGGACGGCGCGACTATCGCAGAGCCGCGCCGCCTGTTGCAGTCCCCCGTGTCAGCGGACTTCCGAAATCTCCACCCCGTCCAGCCCCTGCGACAGCGTGCGTGCATCGCCGCCCTGCGAGAGCTTGATGCGCAGGCGCACTTCGTTCTGCGAATCGGCATAACGCAGCGCATCTTCGTAGCTGATCTCGCCGGCCTGGTACAACTCGAACAGGCTCTGGTCGAAGGTCCGCATGCCCAGCTGCACCGAGTCCTTCATGACTTCCTTGAGCTTGTGGATTTCGCCGTCGCGGATGTAATCCTGCACCAGCGGCGTGCCCAGCATGATCTCCATCGCGACCTTGCGCGACTTGCCATCCGGCGAGGGAATCAGCTGCTGCGCGACCACGCCCTTGAGGTTCAGCGACAGATCCATCAGCAGCTGGTTGCGGCGGTCTTCGGGGAAGAAGTTGATGATGCGGTCCATCGCCTGGTTGGCGTTGTTGGCGTGCAGCGTGCACAGCACCAGGTGACCGGTTTCGGCGAAGGCGATGGCGTGGTCCATGCCCTCGCGGGTGCGTACCTCGCCGATCATGATCACATCCGGCGCCTGGCGCAGGGTGTTCTTCAGCGCCGCTTCCCAGCTGTCGGTATCGATCCCCACTTCACGCTGGGTGATGATGCAGCCCTCGTGCTTGTGCACGAACTCGATCGGGTCTTCGATGGTGATGATGTGGCCGGTCGAATTGTGGTTGCGATAGCCGATCATCGCCGCCAGCGAGGTGGACTTGCCGGTACCGGTCGCGCCCACGAACAGGATGATGCCGCGCTTGGTCATCGCCAGCGTCTTGATGATCGGCGGCAGGCTCAGCTCTTCCACGGTGGGAATACGCGTCTCGATCCGGCGCAGCACCATGCCGACCTGGTTGCGCTGGTAGAAGCAGCTCACGCGGAAGCGGCCGACACCGGACAGGCCGATGGCGAAGTTGCACTCGTGGGTCTTCTCGAACTCTTCGCGCTGCGCCGGCGTCATCACGTTCAACACCAGATCGCGGCTCTGCTGCGGCGTCAGCGGCGTCTGGGTGATCGGTGAAATCTTGCCGTTGACCTTGATCGCCGGCGGCATGCCCGCGGTGATGAACAGGTCCGACGCCTTCTGGTGCGCCATCAGCTTGAGGAACGAGGTGAAGTCGATGGTAGTGGTGCTCATCGCGGTGTACTCCGAAGGTTTTCAGGAGCCGGCCAGCGGCCGGCACTACCACTATTCGAAAATCCGCTTGTCCTTGGCGTACTCGCGCGCCTGGTTGCGGGTGATCAGGCTGCGCTTGACCAGGTCCTGCAGATGCTGGTCCAGCGTCATCATGCCCAGCTGCTGGCCGGTCTGGATCGCCGAGTACATCTGCGCGACCTTGTCTTCGCGGATCAGGTTGCGGATGGCCGGGGTGCCGACCATGATTTCCCAAGCAGCCGTACGCCCACCACCCACCTTCTTCAGCAGCGCCTGCGAGATCACCGCGCGCAGCGACTCGGACAGCATCGAGCGCACCATCGGCTTTTCGCCGGCGGGGAACACGTCGATGATGCGGTCGATGGTCTTGGCGGCCGAGCTGGTGTGCAGCGTGCCGAACACCAAGTGGCCGGTTTCCGCAGCAGTCAGCGCCAGACGGATCGTTTCCAGATCGCGCAGTTCGCCGACCAGGATGATGTCCGGATCCTCACGCAGGGCCGAGCGCAGCGCTTCGTTGAAGCCGTGCGTGTCGCGGTGTACTTCGCGCTGGTTGATCAGGCACTTCTGCGAGGTGTGCACGAATTCGATCGGATCCTCGACGGTGAGGATGTGGCCGTATTCGTTTTTGTTGATGTGATCGATCATCGCCGCCAGCGTGGTCGACTTGCCCGAACCGGTCGGGCCAGTGACCAGGATCAGGCCCTGCGGCTGATCGATCAACTCACGGAAGATCGGCGGGCAGGCCAGGTCTTCCAGCGTGAGCACTTCCGAGGGAATGGTACGGAACACCGCACCCGCGCCACGGTTCTGGTTGAAGGCGTTGACTCGGAAGCGCGCCAGCGAGGGAATCTCGAACGAGAAATCGACCTCGAGGAATTCTTCATAATCGCGGCGCTGCTTGTCCGACATGATGTCGTACACCAGCGCGTGGACCTGCTTGTGGTCCAGGGCCGGAATATTGATGCGGCGGACATCGCCGTCGACGCGGATCATCGGCGGCAAGCCGGCCGACAGATGAAGATCCGACGCTTTGTTCTTTACAGAAAACGCCAACAGCTCGGCGATATCCATGCGCTGCTACTCCCCATGACTGCTGCGACTGGAAGGTTCTTTCCCCGGGCGGCAGTATAGAGCGAGATGTGCACAATACGCTCCAGCCCCTGATCCACCGGACCCGCCGTGACCACCCAGCCCCTGCCTGCCATCCTGACGAACCTGCACAACGCGGCGGTGGCCGCCGGACGGCCAGATCCGGTCCTGCTGGCGGTCTCCAAGACCCAGCCGGCCGAGGCCGTGCAGGCCTTGGCCGCGCAGGGCCAGCGGGCCTTCGGGGAGAACTACGTGCAGGAGGCGGTGGCCAAGATCGAGGCACTGGCACCGCTGGGCCTGGAGTGGCACCTGATCGGCCATCTGCAGTCCAACAAGGCCGAGCTGGCCGCCCGCCATTTCGACTGGGTGCAGAGCGTGGACCGGGCCAAGCTCGTCACCGCGCTGGCCGCGCACCGCCCGCCCGGCCAGCCGCCGCTGAACGTGCTGATCCAGGTCAACATCGATGACGAGGACAGCAAGCACGGTTGCGCCCCGGAGGACATCGACGCGCTCGCGGCCGCCATCTCCGCGGCGCCGCAGCTGCGCCTGCGCGGGCTGATGGCGATCCCGGCGCCCTGGCCGGACGCCGCGCGTCGCCAGGCCGCCTTCACCCGCATGGCCGCGCTGTTCGCCGCGCTGGCCGCAGCGCATCCGCAGGCGGATACGCTGTCGATGGGCATGAGCAGCGATTACCCTGAGGCCATCGCCCATGGCGCCACCATGGTCCGCATCGGCACCGCACTGTTTGGCGCACGCCCGCGACCGGTCTGAGCGCCCCGCCCGTTCCAAGGAGAGTTCATGAGCACGTCCCCCATCACCTTCATCGGCGGCGGCAACATGGCCCGCAGCCTGATCGCCGGCCTGGTCCGGCAGGGCGTGGCCCCGGCCAGCCTCCATGTCGCCGAGCCGGTCACTGAACTGCGTGAGCAGTTGACGGCTGAGTTCGGCGTCAAGACCTACGCCAGCGCGACCGAAGCCGCCGCGCAGGGCACGGTCTGGGTGCTGGCGGTAAAGCCGCAGGTGCTGCGCGATGTCTGCGCCTCGCTGACCGATATCGCCCAAGGCAAACAGCCGCTGGTGGTCTCCATCGCGGCCGGCATCACCAGCGGCCAGCTGGACCGCTGGCTGGGCGGTGGCCAGGCCGTGGTCCGTGCGATGCCCAATACGCCGGCTCTGCTCGGCGCCGGTGTGACCGGACTGTTCGCCACCGCCGGGGTGAGCGCCGCGCAGCGCGCGCAGGCCGATACCGTGCTGGCCAGTGCCGGGCGCACCGTGTGGATCGAGGACGAAGCGCGCATGGATGCCGTCACCGCGGTCTCCGGCAGTGGCCCGGCCTATGTGTTCCTGTTGGCCGAAGCGATGGAAGCGGCCGGCATTGCGCAGGGCCTGCCTGCCGAGGCCGCCCGCACGCTGGTGGTGCAAACGCTGCTCGGTGCCTCGCGGATGCTCGATGAATCCGGCGAAGCCCCGGCCGAACTGCGTCGCCGCGTGACCTCGCCGAACGGCACCACCCAGGCGGCGATCGAGAGCTTCCAGGCTGACGGTTTCGAGGCCATCGTGTCACGCGCGATCGACGCGGCGACCACGCGTGGGCAGGCATTGTCGGCAGCGAATGATTGACGGCCAGACGGAGCCACGCATGGCGTGGCGCTACCCCTACGTTTACGGGAGACATGCACATGAAGATCCTGCTTGTCGGTGCCAGCGGCACCTTGGGCCAGGCGGTCGCCAGCACGCTCGGTGTACACCATGAACTGATCCGCGCCGGCCGCCACGGTGGCGATGTGCAGGTTGATCTGACCGACGATGCCAGCGTGGACGCGCTGTTCGCCAAGGTGGGCAAGGTCGATGCCGTGATCGCTACCACCGGGCAGGTGCACTTCGGTCCACTGGCCCAGATGCGGCCGGCCGACTTCAACCTCGGCCTGCAGGACAAACTGCTCGGCCAGGTGCGGTTGAGCCTGGCCGCGCAGCATCACGTGAACATCGGCGGCTCGATCACGTTGACCAGCGGCATCATCAGCGCCCAGCCGATCCGCGATGGCGCCAACGCCACGGCATCCAATGCCGCACTGGAAGGCTTCGTGCGCGCCGCGGCCTGCGAGCTGCTGCCGCGCGGGCTGCGCATCAATGCCGTCAGCCCGAACGTGCTGGCCGAATCGATGGACGATTACGGTGCCTACTTCCCGGGCTTCGAAGCGGTGACGGCGCAGCGCGCGTCGCTGGCCTACCAGCGCAGCGTGGAAGGCATACAGAGCGGGCAGATCTTTACCGTCTGGTGAGGGCGAGCCGGCCAGCGGCCGGCACTACTCCCAGCGGCGGGGGCCGTCGCCCTGATCGCCCAGCGCATCGCCGGGGTTGGTCAGGCGGCAGCGCTTCAACGACAGGCACCCGCAGCCGATGCAGTCGGTGAGCTGGTCGCGCAGCAGCAGCAATTGCTCGATGCGCTGGTCCAGCTCGCTGCGCCACAGCGCCGACATCTTCGCCCACTCGGCCTTGGTCGGCGTCTTGTTTTCCGGCAACGCGGCAAACGCGGTCGCGACTGCTTCCAGCGGCATCCCCACCCGCTGGGCGACTCGGATCACGGCCAGCCTGCGCAGCACGTCGCGCGCGAAACGGCGCTGGTTGCCAGCAGTACGCAGGCTGCGGATCAGTCCCTTGCGCTCGTAGAAGTGCAACGCCGATACCGCCACACCGCTCCGCTTGGCCACGTCGCCTACACTCAGTTCCTGCGCGATCACTGCTTGACCTCAACCTTGGTTCAGGTGGCATCCTGCCCGCCGCTGCGCTGCACTGCAAGCCCAGCCTCCCCTTTGATGTCTGGAACCCGCATGTCCGTTGATGCTGCTCCGCCGCCCGCCGCCGTTCCGGTGGTCGATGCCCCGATCCCCTCGATCCTGTCGCCCGCTTATCGCGCCACCACGATCGGCATGGTCGCGCTGGTCTCACTGCATGCCTTCGAGGCGCTGGCCGTGGCCGCAGCGATGCCGACCGTCGCCCATGACCTGGACGGACTGCGCCTGTATGCCCTGGCATTCGGCGGCACCCTGGCCACCAGCGTGATCGGGATGACGCTGTCCGGGCGCTGGAGTGATCAGCGTGGCCCGGCGCGGCCGCTGTGGCTGGGTCTGGCCTGCTTCGTGGCCGGCCTGCTGGTGGCAGGCTTCGCCCAGCACATGCCGGTGCTGGTGCTCGGCCGGTTGATGCAGGGCCTGGGTGCGGGCGCGATCTCGGTGGCGCTGTATGTGCTGGTCGGCCGATCCTTCCCCGAGCCGATGCGGCCGCGCGTGTTCGCCGCGTTCTCCGCGGGGTGGGTGGTGCCCTCGTTGATCGGCCCCAGCATCAGCGGCCTGATCGTGCAGCACCTGGGCTGGCGTTGGGTGTTCCTGATCGTGCCGCTGCTGGCGATCCCGGCGGCGTTGCTGCTGCGTCCCGCCCTGCGCCAGGTCGGCTTCGCGCCTGCAGGCAGCACCGGCCGCAACGTGGTGCCCTGGGCCGTAGGTGCCTCCCTGGGCGCGCTGGCGCTCTACATCGGCGGCCAGCAGCAGGGATGGCAGGCGGTGGCCTGGCTGGCGCCCGCACTCGCGCTGCTCGCGCTGTGCAGCTGGACGCTGCTGCCGACCGGCACGTTGACGCTGCGCCGCGGCCTGCCCAGCGTGATCGCGCTGCGCGGCATCGCCGCATCGGCGTTCTTCGGTTGCGAAGCGTTCCTGCCCCTGCTGCTGCAGCGCGAGCGTGGTTTGACGCCGGTATGGGCCGGTGTGGCATTGAGCCTGGGCGCGCTGGGCTGGTTCTCCGGCTCGTGGCTGCAGGGCCACCAGCAGCGTGGCTGGTCCCGCCGCCAGTTGCTGCTGTCCGGCGCGCTGCTGATGTGCGCGGGGATCCTGGCCACCTCGCTGGCGATCCAGCCGGGCATCCCGTTGTGGTCGGCGATGGTGGGCTGGGTGCTGACCGGGCTGGGCATGGGGTTGATCTATCCCAGCCTCTCGGTGCTGACACTGTCGCTGTCCGCGCCTGAGCACCAGGGCGCCAACACTTCGGCTCTGCAACTCAGCGAGGCGCTGGGCGTGGCGACCACCCTGGCGATCTCCGGTTCCTTGTTCGCGCTGTTCCTGGACGGCCGCGAGGTGCTGGGCTACCTGCTGACCTTCGCGATCATGCTGGTGCTGGCGCTGTTGAGCGTCGTCGTCGCACGGCGCATCTGACCCTCAGCGGGACACGCCCCTTACGGGTGCGTGTCGCCGACTTCTTTCAGATCCTCTCGCAGGATGCGGCGGATCTCCAGCACGGCCGGCGGGGTTTCCTGCACGCTGTGCCCGGAGATGATCACCTTCTCCGATACCGCGCCATCCAGATGCGCGCTCCAGTACGGCACCAGGCCATCATCGGACTGCAGCAGCGGCACCTCCGGTTTGCGCTGGGCGATGATCGAGTGGTACTTCAGCCCCGGCGTGATCGGCAGCGCGCCGGCCGCTTTCACGAACGGATCGCTGGCCTTGAGGTTGTCGATGCTGTTGGGGATCTGCAGCTTGGTCGTGCTGTTGGCCGATTCGGATTCCTGCAGGGTCACGAACACATCCTCGAACTTGCCCAGCAGGGTGATCGGCAGCCGCACCAGCCGGCCGATCAGGCGTCCCACCCGATTGCCCGCGATATCCGTGCCCTTGTGCGGGGCGGCGATGAAGATCGCCCGCTCCACGTTCGGCTCGGCGGTGAAATGCAGCAGCGGCCCCAGCTTGGTTTCCACCCGCTTCAGGCGCTCGCCCTTGAGGTCGTAGTTGGCCAGCAGATCGTTCCACAGCACATCACCGGAGGAGGTCACCAGCAGGCGCGCGAGCACACCGCCCATGCTGTGGCCGATGAACACCATGTCCTTGGAAGCCGGCGTGCTGCCGGTCGGGTCGAAGTGTTTGAGCGTGTTGTTGAAGGCCTGGTTGATCTCATAGCGGTTGAGCGCGATCGGGGCGTTGGTCGGGTAATACACCTGCCAGACCTGGAAATGCCGGCGCAGTTCGGGATCGCCCATGATCTCGTTGGCCACGTTCACCCACGCTTCCGGGCTGCTGCCCAGGCCGTGCAGCATGAAGATGATGCGGCGGTTGGGATCCCATGGCTGCATCAGGTACATGTGCGGCGCGCCGATGCCTTCGCTCAGGCCGAACAGCGTGCGCAGCGACTGGGTGGCAAAGCCGGACTGCGCCAGCCACATGCCGTAGGCCGCGGTGAAGTTGCCGGCCAGCGGCACCTTCTCACCGTGCAGGTCCACGCTCTCGGTGGACTCGGGCGAGTACACATCGAACAACACCTGGGTGGTATCCAGCACCTGCTGCAGGGTGTCGCCCTTGAAGCGCAGCAGCGCGGTGGCATTGATCGCCGACATTTCGCTGTACTGCGGAATCTCGACCTTCTCGCCATCGGCGGGGGCCACCAGCTTGGGCGGGTCCATGATCACCACCAGCTCGGCACCGAAACCATCACGGCGATAGGTGCTGCGCAGGCCGGCGAAGCTCAGCGCCGAGGCGGACACCATCCGGGTCGGGATCGTCTGCATCCGCAGCTCGTCGAAATCGGAGGTCAGCGTCCAGCGCTCACCCGCCACGGCCGCGTTGTAATCCTCGCCTTCCAGCGCGCTCTCGCGGCTGCGTTTGAACACCACCGAGGCGGTCTGTTCGGCGGCGTAGTTGTAGTAATCGCGGACCTGGGTCTGGCGATCTTCGAAAGCGCGGTCGGAGGGGGTGCGGCCGCTGAAGAACAGGTACGCATAGGCATAGCGTGCCGCTTCCAGCCAGGCGTCGAGCGCCGCATCGGACATCGGTGTCTTTTCGCGGTCCTTGGGCTTGGGGGTCAGCGCCAGCGCCGTCTTCACCCACAGCTCGGACTGCGCGGACAGGCGCTGCTCTTCGGGCAGCACGTCGGTGTGTCCCAGCGTCTTCTGGCAGGCGGCCACGTCCTTCTCGCACTGCGCCACGTCCATCCCGATCACGCTGAGCGTCTCCTGCGAGGCAGCACTGAGCTTGCCCGAGGTCAGCACGTCACCGCGCTTGTTGGCGAGGTAGTCGGTCGGCGCCACCTGCTTCATGGTGACCATCGCACAGCCGCTGGAGAGCAGCAGCGAGAGCACCACGGCCAGCATCGGCAACATGCGGTGCGGGAACAACTTCAATGCAGACATCATGGAACGCTTCCCTGCTCTGCCCCCGGGACGCCCCGGCGGATCACCTGTGAGAAATCATCGGTCTCGCTGCTGGCGCGTGCACGATCGGTAATCCGCCCGCGCGCTTTCAAGGTCTCGAACGGTACGCCCGGCGTGAGCACCCCCAGATCCCGCGCGTATTCGGCGAAATAGCCCGAGGCCAGCAGCCGGTAATCCATCGGCAGGCCCGGCGCGATCTGCTTGGCCAGTTCGTACACGATGGTGGTGCAGTTGCTGGTCAGCGTGTTGTAGAACGCCGGCGCGGCATCGAGCTTGCGGGCCTCGCCCAGGTAGGACAGGAACAAGCCCTTGAGCTGCTCATGGGTCATGCCGTGCAAGCGGTACAGATACACGTCTTCGCCCCGCGCGTTGGTACGCGTGCGCACGATGTCGGATTCCTCCGAGGCAACCAGGGTCATTTCGAACTTGCGGAAGAATCCGCCGAGCGCCGAGAACGACTCGCCGCGCTCCTTGCGGATCTCCAGGGAGAACACCAGGTAGCGGCCATCGTCGAAGCCGAAGGAGATCAGCGTGTGCGCGATCGCCGGGCCCATCCAGTAGGACATGATCAGGTCGGCCGAGCGCAGCTGGTCCAGGTTGTACTCGCGGCGCACCCAGCGCGCGTCGTAGTCGGTCTCGCTGCGCCAGGTGAAGTCACGGACGTTGTCCAGTACCACCCGGGATCCATCAACCTCGACTACCCTCAGCCGCTGCGCGACATCATCGGCCCAGACACGGTCCTGCCGCGGGGTCAGCAACAGCCACCAGATGCCCGAGAGCACCAGCGCCACGCCGTACAGCATGCCCGGCCAGCGCCCGACGCGCGCACGCGCCACGCCCACCGCACCGGTGATCGCGAACACCGCCCACAGGCCAACCAGCAGATACCGCAACCAGCCCGGACCGGGCAGCTGATAGGCGAGCACACCGGTGATCCACAGCGCCGCCAGCAGCATCAACAGCGCCAGCCCCCATCGTCCTGCCTTTTTCACGCATCGATCCGTCGTCTATCCGGGGCGCTAGTTAGCCATAACCCCCGTGTGCGCCGCATGTCGAGCCTGTTCAGCTTCGGGCGGCGTTCACCCAAGCGCCGCTCATCGCCGGACGAATACGGCTACAACGTCGGCTGCCTGGACGGGATCAATCCGTTCGACATCGGTGAAGTACCGGTGAACGACGGGGTCAACCATCCCGCCGATGCCCAGCGCCCTTAGCGACGCCCCGGTCCCACCTTCTGCCACGGGGCCATGCCCTTGCGCCCGTGCAGCAGCGGGCGCTTGAGGGGCAGCCGGCGCGGCATCGGAATGCCCACTCCGGGTGCGGCTGTATCGTCCCGGCGCAGGGATTCGGCACGCTCGCCGACCAGCAGGGCCGCCACTTCTTCCAGTCCGTTGCGCATCGCGCGTGCGGCCGTCTGCAGGGGATTCATGGCAGGTCTCCAAGTGCGGTGGGGACGATCTACGCTACTGGCCGGTAGGCATCGAAATCGTGAACGGAATGGGTCAACGAGATGAAAACGTCCTTCTCACCTCTTGCCAAAGATGTGAGACGCATTTGCGTTTGCGGACCCCCGTCTCGATAATCCCGGCCCATACCGCGTGCCTCCAGCCATCGCCAGAGAGCTTTCATGCAACGTGCCACCATCAAGGCCTGGTTTGTCATCCACAAGTGGACGAGCCTCGTCTGTACCTTGTTCCTGTTGCTGTTGTGCCTGACCGGCCTGCCGCTGGTGTTCGCCGAGGAGATCGCCCACCTCAGCGAGCCGGAGGTCGCCACAACCGCCGCCGACGCCACGCCGCGTGATCTGGACGCGCAGGTAAGCACCGCGCTGGCGCAGTATCCCGGCGATGTGCCGCTGTTCGTCGGCTGGGATCCGGATGCGCCCACCGTGTACGTCAACACCGGCGCCCGCGCGGACACGCCGCCGCCGCAGATGCACACGGCGCTGCTGCATGCGACCACCGGCGAGGTGCTGCCCGCCGCGCAGTTCAACGAAGGCGTGATGTATTTCCTGTACCGGCTGCACACCGATCTGTTCCTCGGTCTGCCGGGCATGTTGTTCATGGGCGCGATGGGGCTGTTGTTCGCGGTCGCGATCATCTCCGGGCTGGTGCTGTACGGACCGTTCATGCGCAAGCAGCGCTTCGGCACGCTGCGCACCGGTCGCAACCGTCGGTTGGCCTGGCTGGACCTGCACAACGTACTTGGCATCGTCACCCTCGGCTGGGCACTGGTGGTGGGCATCACCGGTGCCATCAACACCATCGCCAAGCCGCTGGAACAAGCCTGGCAGAGCGAACAGCTCGGCGAGTTCGCCGCCCGCTATGCCGGCCAGCCGCGCCCAGCCAGCCTGGCTTCGCTGCAGGCCGCCGTGGACACCGCCCGCACCGCCGAGCCCGGCATGCGCCCAGCTTTTGTCAGCTTCCCCGGCACCGGCTACAGCGGTGACCATCACTACGGGGTGTTCATGCAGGGCAACACCGCGCTCACCGAACGGCTGTATCGCCCCGTACTGATCGATGCCAAGACCGGCGAGCTCACCGCGCAGCCGCAGTTGCCGACCTATATGAGCGTGCTGCTGCTGAGCCAGCCGCTGCACTTCGGCGACTACGGTAGGCTGCCGCTGAAGATCCTGTGGGCCCTTCTGGATCTGCTCACCATCGTGGTGCTGATCAGCGGCCTGTACCTGTGGGTGAAGCGCGGCAGTACCGAGGCACGCGTCACCGAGATCGAGCGCGCCGCGAAGACCGGCGGTGCCGCATGAACGCGCCGGTGCAACCACCGCGCAGCCCGTTCATCGCCCCGGCGTGGATCGCACTGGCCAGCGTGGTCGGGCTGGTCAGCGCCCTGATCGGCGACGGCGTGTTCGACGTCATCTCGTGGCTGGTGTTCACCGCGCTCATCGCGCTGGTGGTGCGGGCGTGGGTGAAACGCACGCATTGAGGCGGCGCGGACGCATCTGCACAGGATGCCGATGCCCGGATCGATAGCATGCAGCACGAGATACACATCGCGCACAGGTGTTACCCCGATGACCCGATTGCCCGGCCCCCGCTTCCTCAATACCGTCCTGCTTGGCGGCAGCACCGGCGAGAAACTCGATGCTGCCGCGGCCGCCGGGTTCGCGCAGGTTGAGCTGTGGCGCGAAGATGTCGCGTCCTCATCGGCCGCCGACGTCCGCGCCGTGCTTGCGCGCACCGGCCTGCAACTCACCGATGTGCAGGTGCTGCTGGATTTCGATGGCGCCTCCACCACCACGCGTGAGGCCAAGCGCGCAGAGGCGATGTCGTTGCTCGCACTGGCCAACGACGTGGGTGCAGGTGCCGTGCTGGTGCCCGCCTGTACGGCGACGGACTACGCACCCGAGCGCGTCACCGAGGACCTGCGCTGGCTGTGCGAGCGTGCTGCCGAGCAGGGATTGCGGATCGCCTACGAAGGCATGGCGTGGAGCCGCCTGCATTCCACCCTGCCCTCGACGTGGCAGCAGATCGAGCAGGTCGGCGCACCGAACCTGGACATCGTGGTCGATGCCTTCCACCTGTTCGCTGCCGGGCGTACCGCTGATGATCTGCACGACGTGCCGGTGGAGCGCATCGCGCTGGTGCAGCTGTCGGATGTGCAGACCCAGCCGTTGCCTGGGCAGGTCACTGCACAGGCGCGGCATCACCGCTGCCTGCCGGGTGAAGGTATATGGCCGCTGGAGACGCTGATCGACGCGTTGGCGACGAGGGGCTATGCCGGCCCGATCGGGCTGGAGGTGTTCAACGACGCCCTGAAGTCGCGTGATCCGCATGCCGTGGCAGCCGAGGCCATGGCGGCGTTGAACGCTGTCCTGACGCGCTGACGCGCCCTGCCCGCTTTACCGCACAGGCGGTCCAGACGCCTCAGTGGCCAGGTCCAGGAAATGCCGCAGCGCGGGCGCGGGCTCACTGGCCGGCGTGCACAGCTGCAACGCGAAGCGCGCCGCCTCGCCGGTGATCGGCCGGTAGACGATTTCGTCAGCACGAAAGCCGGCCATGCTCGCCGGCACGATTGCTACACCGGCTTCCACCGCCACCAGAGACAGCACGGCATGCATCCCGTGCGCCTCCTGCACCACCCGCGGGCTGAACCCGGCCTCCGCACAGAGACAGATCACCTGCGCATGGAAGCCCTGCCCCTCGCGCGCGGGCCACAGCACGAACGGTTCGGCTGCCAGCGCTTCAACCGGAACGGTGACCTGCTGCGCCAGCGAATGGGCGCGGGGCAGTGCAATGGCCAAGCGGTCCTCATCGAAGTCCTGCAGCCGCATGTCCGCCGCATCATGGATCGGGGGAATCAGCACCGCCACGTCGATGCGGCCATCGCGCAGCAGCGTGAGCTGCCCTGACGAGGTCGCTTCGATCAGCTCCAGCCGCACCTGCGGATGCTGCGCACGGAAGGCGCGGATCACCTGCGGCAACCGCCCGTAAAGCGCGCTGCCCACATAGCCCAGCCTGACCAGGCCCGTACGCCCGGCGGCGGAATCGCGGGTGGCGAGCAACGCGTGGTCGGCCTGCTGCAGGATCAGGCGCGCTTCGACCAGCAGCGTCTGGCCCGCAACCGTCAGCCCCAGCGTGCGGTTGCCGCGCTGGATCAGCTCCGCCCCGATCTCCTCTTCCAGCTTGCGGATCGCCGCAGTCAGCGGCGGCTGCGACATATGCAGACGCGCGGCCGCACGGTGGAAGTGCAGCTCCTCGGCGACGGCGACGAACTGACGGAGCTGGCGAAGATCGACCATGGGGCGGTGCCGGAACGGGAAAACAGCCGCAAGGGTAGTACGCCGGGGCGTGCACAGGCGTCAGCGCGGCTCGATGGCAGCCTTGGCGATCTGTGGCCACTGCGCGGCGACCTGCTCCACACTGCCGGCGGACACCGCCTGCAGGTCGCGCGGATAGCGCACGCCCTGGGCCTCGGTCAGCCGCGTGGCGTGGAACTGGCCGTTGCTGGCACGCAGGATCCAGCCACCCTCGATGCAGGCGCGCGAGGCGAGGAACACGACGCCGGGCGCCACCGCCTGCGGATACAGTTCATCCGGCTCGCCCTCCACGCCCCACATGCGGGTCTTGGCCACCGGCGAGACCGCATTGACCACGATGCCATGCGCTGCGCCCTCGGCCGCCAGCACGTTGACGATGCCGACCGCGGCCGACTTCGCCGCCGCGTACGCCGCCAATCCATGCTGCGCGTACTGCGGATACAGCGCGCGGTCGGAGGTGGTCAGCACGATGCGGCCATGGCCCTGCGCCTGCATCGCCGGCCAGGCCGCCTGGGCCAGCCACAGCGGCGCCTTGGCCGCGACCGCCATCATGTGGTCGAAGCGATCCTCGTCCACTGCATCGATCTTCTGATATTCGACCCAGCCGGCGTTGTGCAGGATCACGTCCAGGCGGCCATGCTGCTGCAGAAGCTCGGCAATCAGCGCGGCGGCCTCGGTACGGGCCGCGATGCCCCGATGGCTGGCCTCGACGGAGAGGCCATCCGCACGCAGGCACGCGACTGCCTGATCGATCCGCTGCGGATCGCTGCCGGTGCCATCCAGCCCGGCCCCGATATCCTGCATCACCACGTGTGCGCCGCGCTGTGCGAGCAACTGGCTGTAGGCGAAGCCGAGGCCGCCAGCGGCGCCGGTGACCAGAGCTACCTGGCCAGCGAAAGAAAGCGTGTCGTTGATTGTCATGCAGACAGCATCCGCCCGCTGCGGCGCGGATGCCAATACCAACCACAGGAGGCTGCGATACGCGGGACGTATCGCGAGCGGGCAGCTTAGAGGTGCGTCGGTTCGACGATCACCGCCGTGCCGTAGCACAGCACTTCGGTCAGGCCGGTCATCACGTCGGTGGCGTCATAGCGCATCGCGATGATCGCGTTGGCGCCGAGCATGCGCGCATGGTTGGACATGTCCCGGTAGGTCTCTTCGCGCGCCTGCTCGCACAGTTGCGTATAGATGGTGATGTTGCCGCCGAAGATGGTCTGCAGCCCGCCCAGGAAGTTGCCCACGATCGAGCGCGAGCGCACGGTGATGCCGCGCACTACGCCCAAACTGCGCACCACGCGGAAGCCGGGCAGCTCCATCGCCGTGGTCACCATGGCATCGTCGAGCCGGGTTGCGGGGCCTGCGCGGCCACCGTTGTTGTAAGGATCCGCCATTGCTGCCTCTATCCGGGTTGGAAAACGGGTGGAACGGACGCGCAGTGCGCCCGCCGGTGATCATGGGGAATCCGGCGCCTGCGATACAGCGGTGGGCGTGCCGGTTTGCCGGGGCCGTGACGGCCAACGCCACAACAGCCAGACCAAGGCTGCCAGCGTCAGCCACACCAACGCACAAAGGATGACTGCCGTCGCCCGAAGAAGAGGCTCGCCGTGAGTGGTCTGCGGCCAGAGCCGCCAGGTGTCCACGTAAGCGACACCGATACCAGCAAGCAGGATCGGCACACCGACAACCGTCCCCACGACACGTACCCAGAGAAGACGACGGAAGATCAGCAGGACACCAAGCACCACCCCGGTGAGCGCGAAGATCGGCATGGCAATGTAGAGGGTCAGAAACCCGGTGAAATCAGAGGCCATCGCAGGCAGCGGGAGAAACAACAGCGCAGCGGTTGCCCATCGCACTGACGCGGCTACTGAATCGCGGGCTGACTTACACATCGGTCTTCCTTGCCGTGCAGCCGGTCTCCGGCGATGGCGGGCATCTTAGCCGAGGCGGTCATGCGCAGGTACTGCCAAGGCCCCTGTCCCCAGCAGGTGGCGTGCCGGTCAGATCCCGCCGAGCCGGACCACCTGATACACCCCCACATTCCGCTCGGCCAGTGCACGCACTACCTCGGGAATCAGCTGCATCGGCAGGTCCACTTCATAACCGTGGGGCCGCGCGTGCAGCAGCGAGGCGTCGAAATCAAAGGCAGGATGATCGCTGGCACGCTCGACAAGGAAGGCAATGATGGCATCGCGCGCGATCCCTTCCCACTCGCCCACTTCGAAGTACACCCGGTACAGCCTGTCGCCGTAATCGTCGGGCGTGCCGTGCACGGATGCCACCGTTGAATCGGTCATCGCGTCCTCCTGTATTGGCGCAAGCGCCGTGGCCTGCCGAGACCATACACCTCGACCGGTCCACAGCGCCTGCACACAAGCGCACTTGCGGGCAGCCCTCAGCGCCCCCGCGGATCCACCAGATCGCTCTTGCTACGCGCAAACACCGGCGCCCCCACGTCCAGCTCCGCATCAACCACTGGCCGACCTGCCAGGAAGTCCGTGATACCCGCAGCGATGGCAGGGTTCCCGAGCCACAGTTCGTTGTCGTGGCTGGCCCCGCGCACCCGCAATGTGCGGCTGTCGCTGAACCCGGGCCGCAATGCCTCGGCATTGGCGGGCGGCGTGCGCCCATCCAATGTCCCACTGATGAACAGCACCGGCACCGTGCTGCGCAGCGGCCCACGGAAAGCATTGCCAAGATCGACCAGTCCCAGCCCATCCCCAAGCGCGGGGAACGGGAAGTTCAGCGCGTCGCCGAACAGACTCTGGCGTGACTGGGCGTCGACCAGTACGCGGCGCTGCGGAGTCTGGCCGGAGGCCACATCCATCGCCAGCGGCATCGCGCCATAGCTGCCGTGTTCACTGCGCAGCAGCAGGACCATCGCTGCCAGCAGGTCGTAGTCGCCGTTCTCGGCATCGCGCAGGATCAGCGGCAGCCACTGCTGGGTCATGCGGCGCCCGAGACAGGCACTGATCGCCAACTGCGCGTCGAACTCGCCGATCATCACCGGCTTGCCGCCGTGCATGACACTGTGGCCTTGGCGCGGCTGCTCGCGCAGGGCGGCCAGCACGCGCGTGGCCGAGCCGGTCAGATCGTCGAAGCCCGCCCCCTTCGCCAGCACGCTCAGCTCCGCCAGCAGCGCATCGGCCGACAGCGGCAGCTTCAACGTGTCGTCGGGGCCTTCCGTCCCCATCAGCACCACGCGGTCCAGACCGGCGCCGTGCAGGCGCACCGTAGCCAGCGCCAGATGGGTGCCGTAGCTCATGCCCCACAGGCTGATCTTCGGTACCTTCAACGCGCGCCGCAGGTCCTCCAGGTCGCCGGCACTCTCGGCAGTGGTGTAGGCCCCCAGGTCCACACCGGCTTCCCGCCAGTAGGCCACGCAGCGGACGGCGACGTCACGCAGCGCGGCGAGCGCCGCATCGTGCTGCAGTGGCTGTGTATCGTCGAACGTGTGCTCATGCGGGCACGACGGCGGCGGCTCGGACTCACCCGCCCCGCGTTGATCAAGCAGCAGCACGTCGGTCTCGCGCCGGACCTGGTCGAACACCGGCCAGCGCGGACCGCGCCCGGTGCCGATGCCCGATCCACCCGGACCGCCGGCCAGATACACCACCGGGGCCACACGGCCATCGCCGCCGGTGGCTGGCAGGCGCACCACCCGCAGACGCATGCGCGGGCCGTTGGGATCGGCATGTCGACGCGGTACCTCCAGATAGCCGGCCTCGGCGTCGATGGTGCCGTGCCTCTGCGTCTCGAACGCGTACGGGGTGAACGCCAGCGGCGCCGACGCGTCACGTGCCAGCACAGGCGAGGCGCCGACAAGGGCGAGACACAGTGCCGCCAGGCGCATGACCCGCAGGCGTCGACCGGAAGAAGAAGAAGAAGGGAACAGACAGGGCGAGACAGTGGACATCGCGGACTCCGCGTAGGAGGAAGGGGAACCGGCGCCAAGGGCTGGCGCATGCACTACGCCGCCAGCATCACCGCGCCCAAGGCAACCGGGGAACGCCCGTCCGCCGAACAGCTCCAGGCGGGGGTCCAGTGACTCCGTGCAACCGATACGATGGGCCCATGCAGATTCCACGCACCCTGACCGCCCTCGCCGTCCTGCTCATCGCGGTCGCCGCGTGGCTGCTGTTGGTCGCGCCCCCACCGGGCGTGCGCTACTACGAAGCCCAGGAGATGGCACCTGTCACGTTGGGGGCTGATGGCGCACTGCCCACCGCGCCGCCGACGACACTGCAGTGGCAACCGGCCAACCAACGCGAGCTGGTGCAGTGGCGCGGCCCTTACTGGCTGCGCTGGCGCCTGCCTGCGCCGACCGCACACGACGCGGCGAACCGTGCACTGCGCATCTCGGTGCGCGCGGCCAGCCAGCCCTTCTGGAACGGCAAGCCGTTGGCCGCCAATGGCGCGGTCGGCCGCAACGCAGACGAAGAGTGGCCGGGACAGGTGGACATCATCCGCGTGCTGCCGCCCTCCTCGCCCAGCGGCACCGATACGCTGGTGCTGCTCGCTTCCAGCCATCACCAGTGGTTCAAGCTGCGGGGTGCGGATGCCTTCGTTGCCATCGGGCCAGCCGCCTCGATCTACGGCCACGGCATCGGACCGTGGTTGATCGCCGCGCTCGCGACCGGGGCACTCGGTGCGGCGTGCCTGTACTTCCTCGCTGCACAGCGCGGGCGGCCTCGCGTGCCGGGTGCGCGCCTGCTGCTTGCGCTGGGTGTCGTCGGCCTTGCGTCGCCCGTCGCCGAAGCATGGCGGCCGCTGGTCGGCTATGCCTATCCGTGGCACGGCCCACGACTGCTCATGCTGCTTCTGCTGCACCTCGCTGCAGCGATCCTGCTGCCGGCCTATCTGGTGCGTCGCTTCGGCGTCGCCGTGCCGAGGACTGCCCGCATGGCCTATCTCGCCACAGTGCTGGCGCTGGCCGCCTTCGTGCCCAGCTTCGATGGCCGCGGCGCTGCCCTCCTGCTGCTCAGCCTGCTGACCTCCGCCTACGTGCTGCTGCGCGCCCGTGGTGAGCCAGACGAGCGCTGGCCGATCCTGACGTTGGTCGTGGCCGGTGCGCTGGCCGTGCCCTTTGCCGGCGGCATCTTCCTGGACGGCCCCTACTTCCTGTTCCTGGCCGTGCTGATGGGCTTTCTGCTGATCCGTCACGCTGCGCAGCTGCGTACGCTGGACCACCACAACGCGCAGCTGCGCGAAGAGCGCGCCCGCCTCTCGCTGCAGCTGCTGCAACGGGGCATCCAGCCGCATTGGCTGATGAACACCCTCACCGGCCTGCAGGAGTTGATCGAACAGGCACCGATGCGCGCGAGCCGCCTTGTGGAATCCCTGGCCGAGCAGTTCGACCGCCTGCGTGAAAGCAGCACCCGCCCCAGCGTGCCGATCGAAGAAGAACTGGCGCTGTGCCGCAACCACCTGGACATCGTCGGCTTGGCGCTGGATCGCCACATCGGCTTCGAGGTCGAGGGCGAACACATTGGCCTGTGGCTGCCGCCCGGCGTGCTGCATGCGCAGGTCGAAAATGCGCTCACGCATGCGGGGGCAGTCGCGTGTGCCGAGCATCCCTTCCGCCTACGTATTCAACGCGAGGGCGACCGTTGGATGCTGGAACTTCGCAGCGCACGAGGAAACGCCCGGCATCGCGGGCAAGGCACGGGCACCCGCTACATCGAGGCAAGCTTGGCCGCCACCTGCCCCGAGAGCTGGCGCTTTGAACAAGGCCCCGAGGGCAACGACTGGTACGGCCGCATGGAGCTGATATGCGCATCCTGATCGTCGAAGATGAGCTCTTGGTCCGCCAGCGGCTGCTGCGGATGTGTACCGAACTGGCTGGCGGCCGCGCGCGATTCGATGCCGTGGCCGACCTGGACGCCGCCGGTGACCGGCTGCAGCGCAGCGTGTATGACGGCCTGCTGCTGGATCTGAATCTGGGGGGCGAGGATGGCTTCGACCTGCTGAAGCGCGTGGTGGCTGGCCGATACCACTGTGTGGTCGTCTCCGCGCATCGGGAGCGGGCGTTGCAGGCATTTGAGCATGGGGTGCTGGATTTCGTGCCGAAGCCTTTCTCACGCGAGCGGCTGGGGCAAGCGCTGGAGCGGCTACTGGATGTAGGTCGGTATCGGTCTGGCGCGGCGCGTTACCTGGGCATCTGGCATGCGCAGGGGACGGCCATGGTGGAACTCGCGGATGTGCTGTGGATTCGTGCCGATGGGGACTACAGCGAGGTGCGGATGCGCGATGGGCGCAGTGAGCTGCATGACAAATCGCTGGCGAGTCTTACTGCCGTGCTACCGCCGGACTTTGTGCGTTGCCATCGGTCGTATCTGGTCAATCTGAAGCATGTGCGGACGTTGCATGCTGCTTCGGGGAGCCGGTATTGGCTGGTGTTGAATGATGGAGCCGAGGTGCCGGTGGGGCGGGCGTTTGTTGAGGGAGTGCGCGGAGAGCTTGGGTCGATATAAGCAGTTCGAGTAAATCACTCCAGCACAAGAAGCCAAGATCCGCGTCCGTCCATAAGCGAGCATCTATCGCAGGGTCCGGTCCTACACCCGCTTGTTAGCCTGATTCAGCCGCCCTAAGATCAAGCTGCATCAAGTACAGGGACACCGCACCGTGCGCTTTCTACAGATCGTATAAGCCGGACCCATAGGTCCGTTTTTTAGCTAGTTTCCCTTTGATTGGAGATCTCCTTGCATGACAGATGAAAAGATTGAGGTACACCAAGAGCCTCGCGCTCTGTCGGACTTTTTGGAGAGTACCCCGCCAGGTTCGGTCACGCGCATCAAGGATCTCATACAGATTGAGCACAAAAACCAAGCCGATTGGTATTGGATCGGAGCTCCTGAATTGCACCTTCATTGCCCGCATGATCGTTGCAACGGAATGCGTGTCTTCAGGGTGAAGGGACCTCCACGCTCAAAGGAAGTGCCGACCCAAGGTTTTCAGTTCCTGTTCGTCGAGTACCTATGCTCAAACTGCACCGACACGGCAAAGACGTTTTCGCTCGCAATACGAAGAGATGAATCCGGGATCTCTGGCGACGCATACAAGTTCGGCGAGCTTCCTGCATTTGGCCCACCAACTGCGGCACGATTGATGAAACTTATTGGGCCGGACCGTGAGCTCTTCTTGCGGGGCAGACGTTCAGAGAACCTTGGTTTTGGAATTGGTGCATTCGTCTACTACCGGCGAGTTATTGAGGGTCAAAAAAATAGGATTATTGATGAAATCATCAAGGTTTCGACAAAGATCGGGGCCTCTCAAGAGATCATGGATTCACTGGCCGCCGCAAAAAATGAGACTCAGTTTAGCAAGGCGATCGAAAGCATCAAGCCTGCAGTACCACAAGCCCTCTTGATTAATGGCCATAATCCATTAACGCTCCTGCACTCCGCCCTAAGTGAAGGGCTGCATGCCCAAACAGATGAGGCTTGCTTAGAGTTGGCCACTAGTGTTCGCGTCGTTCTCGCAGAGCTGTCGGAGCGCTTGGCACAGTCATTGAAGGATGAGGCAGAGTTGAATAAGGCCTTGAGCCGACTCATTCAAGCAAAGCGCTAGCAATGAAGCTCCCCGAGTGTCGCTCCCGCATCTGCGCAATCGTCAACATGATCTGCGAAAGCGGACAAATACGCTGCCGGTCGTTGCCTAGCCGAGGGGAAGAGCGGCGGACGATGTCCTCAACAAAACCTGCAGCCTGGGCTGGCGCCTTGCGAACCGGCATGGCTTCGCTCGGTAGCTGGGTACATGCGTGTCGGTGCCGTCTGGGAGGCCAAAAAGCTGGGCCGGAGGGGGAGCCAAGGCTCGTAGGACCAGCACAACTGTTCTGGATCATGCGGAGGCCGCCAAGGGCAAACTCCCAACGCTACAAATCTGGGGATGGGGAATGGCGCCGCAGGGCCACCGCCTATATGATCCTCACAAACTATGGACGGGGATTGCTCACATGGGCCAATACGATAGCTCTGCCGCCGCGCTCGCCAAGTTGGCGCAGGATTCGTCCAAACTCGATCCAGACTACAACGAGGCTACTGGCCGTTTCCGCCTAATCGATTCGATTCTTGTAGACGTGCTTGGCTGGGACAAGCAGGGTATTGCCGTAGAAAAATTTGATCGCGGCGACTATACCGATTACGAGTGCGGAGCCCCCTGCCAACTAATCGTCGAGGCGAAGCGTGCCTCCGTCAGCTTCAAGCTGCCTGCGGGGGAGCTTGGTGGCGTGATGCAAATCGAGTCTGTTGCTGCTTCTTCAGCCCAAGTGCGAGAGGCTATCGAACAGGCGGTCGGCTACGCGAAAGCCCGCAATGTACCGTACTGCGCAGTGAGCAATGGAACTCAGTGGATCTTCTTTCTCGGAGCTCGGCTCGACGGCCGCGACTCACTGAAGGGGCGCTGTGTGGTCTACCCATCTCTAGAAACGATGGTCGAGCGATTTAGAGAGCTGTGGGACCTAGTCACACCGGCTGCCATAAGTGAGCATAACTTGGGCGACCTGCTGAAGCGCGATTCGCTACCCCCGCCACCGTCCAAGCTTTCATCTCGCATACCGAACTATCCTGGATTCAAGAACCGCAACCCGATTGCGTCGTCGCTTCAGATTTTGGGCGGCCTCTTCCTCGATGACATCGCGGCGCAGCCCGCGCTCGAGGAGCAGTTTTTGCGAACGGCATACTGCCAAAGCGGCGCACTTTCTCAGTACGCGCTTGTTAGCAAGGAGCTACTTAAGACTCGGTACACTTCGTTTTTCGAACAGCAAGCAGGAGTCTCTGCGGAACCCGCTACGGGCAAGAAGGGGACGAACCCCCGCCTCACAGCAGATGTGCTTGCCGCCAGCTTGGGCAGACGCCCCATTTTGCTCGTGGGAGATGTCGGAGTTGGGAAGACGACGTTTGTCAGGAACCTGATCAAAGTGGATGCCAAAGACGAGCTCAGCCATGCGTTCGTCCTCTATGTTGATTACGGAACGAAACCCGCTGTTACTGACGCGCTCAAGGACTATACGATCCAGGAGATTGTGCGACAACTTCGCGAGGATTTTGGCGTCGACATCAACGAGCGCCAGTTCGTTAGAGGCGTTTACAATCAACGCATTCAGGATTTCGGCAAGGGCATCTACGCCGACTTGAAAGAGCTTGATCCAGTGCAGTTCAAGCTGAAGGAAATCGAGTTCATCGCTGGACTTACCCAGAACATGGAAGAGCATCTTCGCTTGTCTCTAGAGCACGCCTCGAAGGGACAGAAGCGGCAGATCGTTGTCTTTCTTGACAATGTGGATCAGCGCCCTATCGGCTTCCAAGAAGAAGTATTCCTTATTTCCGCAAGCATCTCTGCAAATTGGCCAGTCACGACCTTTGTAGCGCTTAGACCTGAGACGTTCGCCCAATCCCGGGCGAGTGGCACGTTGGCAGCCTATCAGCCTAGGGTCTTCACCATTGAACCGCCCCGCATTGACCTTGTCATCAAAAAGCGTCTTGAGTTCGCCCTCGCGAGATTGGAAGAGGCTGGCACATTGCCGGGCCTATCGACGGGAATCTCCATTGATTCGCGCAATCTTGAGCTCTACCTGAAGATGCTCATCTTGTCGTTCACGGAAAGGGACGACGTCATAGAATTTCTAGACAATATGTGCTCTGGAAGTGTGCGCGAAGCGCTCAGCTATGTTGGCTCGTTCGTTGGGAGCGGCCATGTGGACAGTTCGAAGATCCTGAGTGTGATGGAGGATACAGGAAGGTATTACCTGCCCATCCACGAATTCGTGCGCGCTGTAATCCATAAAGATGGCGAATATTACGACCCAACTATCTCACCCATCCCTAACGTCTTTGACATCTCCAGCGCTGATCAGCGCGAGCATTTCGCGTTACTGATCCTACTGGAGTATGTAGAACATGCCGGTCAAACGGGAGGAAGTCACGGCTTTGTTGAAAGACGCTTGGTGATGGACTTTATGCAAGGTTGCGGCTACCGAACCGAGCAAACACTTTCCACGATTCGCCGAGCATTCGATAAGGGGCTGGTAATCTCCCCGGAAGGTACAAAAGCAGACACCAGCGGGCATATTCGCATCACGACAGCAGGCGCTTACGTGCGAAAAAAGCTCTGCGGACTTCATGCTTATCTTGATGCCATCGTAGTCGATACACCTGTCCTCAACCCTGAAAGCCGAGGGAAGTTGACCGACGTGCGTGCACTCGACGACAGATTGCATCGCGCTGAGTCATTTCTTGACTACCTCGACAACTGCTGGTCAAACTCCCTCTCGCTCTCAAAAGCGCTGGATTGGCCTGCCCTCTCAGAAACGGCGCGATCTCATATCAGGGAGATTAGGGATCGTGCAGACGCGCGGTCGAGTGGTCGCCACTGAGGCTTTAACCTTGTAGGACACAGTGGGAGGGGATGAACAGCAGCGATTCTTTCGCGAGAGTCGCGTCCATCCCCTAGCTGCGGCCGCGCAGCCGGTGGATGCCTGCGGCTTAAGCAACTATTACACCTGGGCGGCGGCCTGACCGGCGGCGCTGACCTTGGGGCCAACTGCATTCAGCTGCGCGCCAAGGATAGGGGGTTTCCACTCTTCTACGGACGTTGGCTACGGGCGTAAGCTCCCCCGTCAAGCAGACATTTCTAAAGTAGAGCTCCTAGTGTGAGCGGTACGGTACTCGACGGGGCTCATGCCGCTGAGCGAGTCATGTGGACGAATCTCGTTGTAATCGATCATCCACCAATGCGCTGCCTCACGTACGTCCTCAAGGCGTGCGAAGAGGTGCTGGTCCAGCACCTCCTCACGGAACGTGCGGTTGAAGCGTTCGATGAAGGCGTTCTGATTGGGCTTGCCAGGTTGGATGTATCGCAGCGCCACGCCGCTGAATTTGGCCCACTGGGTAAATGCTTCGCTCAGGAACTCAGGGCCATTGTCCGACCGTAGAACCTGCGGTAATCCGTGATCACGTTTGAGCTGCTCGAACACCCGCACCAAGCGACCAGAGTTGAGTGATGTATCCACCTCAATATGCAGCACCTCGCGGTTGAAGTCGTCGACCACATTAAACGTTCGGAATCGTTTGCCACAGGCCAACGCATCACTCATGAAGTCCATGGACCAGACGGCATCTGGATGCCTGGGAACATACAGCGGCACCCGCTCGCGCTTTGGCAGACGGCGCTTTGCCGCTCTTCTCAGGTTGAGCTTCATCGCCTTGTACACCCGATAGATCCGCTTCGGTTTCCAGTCCGGTCGCTTCTTGCGCAGTTGATCGCTGCACTTCCAGAAACCTCGACTGGGCCGCTCCTCGACCAGCCTGGCCAATGCCTAGATCAACTCCGCATCGCGCACGGTCAAGTCCAGTGGCGGCGCATACCAGGCCGCACGAGACAAACCCAAGTAACCGCAGGACCGGCTCAGGGGGGGCGCGCGTGCATCTCGGTGAGGAAACGCACTGCCTCTCACGCTTCTGACGCGGCCCTACAGTTTTTTTGCGATCAGGTCCTTCAGCGCCGCGTTGTCCAGCGCCATTTCCGCATACATGCGTTTGAGCTTGGCGTTCTCAGCTTCGAGGTCCTTGACTCGACGAAGCTCGGACGCCTAAACCCCGCCGTACTTGCTCTTCCACTGGTAATACGTCGCCGTGCTGCTGCCGGCCTGGCGACATAGATCCTTCACCGCAAGCCCGGCATCGCCCTGCTTGAGGATCGTGATGATCTGCGTCTCGGTGAATTTTGATGTGCGCATGCAACCTCCTGGCTGGTTAAAGATGCCAGAAAGTTCTACTTATCGGGTGTCTGGCTGCCGGGGGAGCTTACGCGCGAGCGACCGCTGTTACGGTGCAGTTACGAAAAAGCCGGCACAAGGCCGGCTTTGACGTTAACCCTTAAAATCAGGGCTCTATATGGTGGGCGGTACAAGGTTCGAACTTGTGACCCTTGCCGTGTGAAGGCAATGCTCTACCGCTGAGCTAACCGCCCGATGCTGCTGAGCCGCTCATTATAGGGCGGCAAATTTTGACGTCAACGGTTTCGCCGAAATTTCTTCACATCGTATGCGTGGGCTTGTCCGCGGTCAGGATGCCGGCCAGCAGCGTCTCGATCCGATGGCGGACGGTCTCCCCTTCCGCGCCGTCGGCCAGCTGTACGCCGATGCCTGCGGCGCGGTTGCCCTGCGCCCCGGCGGGGGTCACCCAGATCACCTTGCCGGCCACCGGCAGGCGCTCGCTGGAGTCCGGCAGGGTGAGCAGCAGGAACACCTCATCGCCCAGGAAGTAGCGCTTGGGCGTGGGCACGAAGATGCCGCCGTTCTTCACGAACGGCATGTAGGCGCTGTACAGCGCGGCCTTGTCCTTGACGGCAAGGGACAGGATGCCCTGTCGGGCGTTGGTGGCGCTCATGCTCTATTCCCCTTGGCGTGCCGTTCGTTGACCTTTCCCCAGGCCAGCAGCAGCTCCACCACCGCAAGATCGGCGCGCACCGTAGTGCGCAGCAGGTCGCGGGTGCGGTTGGCCGCATCGAACCAGGCGGCCAGCTTGTGCAATCGATCGGGATCGGTCAAGCCACCGCCGGTGGCCTGGGCCAGGGCGAGATCGGCGGCGTGGCGCAGGCGCAGGGCGGCGTTGTCGTCGGCAGTCCAGCGCTGGGCCAGTTCCACCGCGCCTGAGCGGCCGCCAACGAGGGCTTCCAGGTCGGTGGCGACCTGGCGGCGCAGGCTCAGGCCATCCTCGCGCAGCCACTGGTCGGCCAGGCCGGGGTGGCCGCGGGCGGCATCCAAGGCTTCGCGGGCGCTGGCTTCGCTGTGGCCCAGGCTCTGCAGCCAGGCGAGCGCTTCCTCGCGCGGCGGCAGCTTGAACTCCAGGCGCTGGCAGCGGCTGCGGATGGTGGCCGGCAGGCGCGCGGGGTCGGCGCTGATCAGCCACAGGTAGCGGCCGGGCTGCGGCTCTTCCAGGGTCTTGAGCAAGGCGTTGCAGGCGGCGCGGTTGATGGCGTCGGCGGGATCGACGATCACCACCTGGGCCACGCCGTACTGCGGGGTCAGCGAGAGCTTCTGCGAGACCTCGCGGATCTGCTCGATCACGATCTCGGTGCGCAGCTTGTCGCCGGATTTGTTGGGGATGAACGAGATCCGCTGCAGGTCCGGGTGGGTGCCGGCGGCCAGCAGCTGGGCGCTGCGCTTGGCGGCGGCGGGCTCGCCCTGCCCCAGCACGTGCTCGGCCAGCCGCAGCGCGACGCCGAGCTTGCCAAGGCCGGCAGGCCCGCAGAACAGCAGGCCATGGCCGAGGCGACCGGCGTCGAGCGCGGCGACGGTCTGGTCATAGGCGCGCTGCTGCCAAGGGGAAAAGGGTTCAGCCACGTTCCGGCTCCTGTGCCAACCATGCCTCCACGGCCGCCACCACCGCGCCGGCGACGCCGGCCTGGTCCTGGCTGGCGTCGATCAAGCGGTAACGGGCGGGGTCTTCGCTGGCACGCTGGCGGAACACCGCGCGCACCCGCTGGAAGAAATCATCGTGCTCGCTTTCGATGCGGTCCGGCCACAGGTCGCGGCCGTTGGCGCGGGCACGGCCGACGGCCACGTCCACATCCAACAGCAGGGTCAGGCCGGGCAGCAGGCCGACGGCGCGGCGTTCCAGATCGGCGATCCACGCCGGGTCCAGGCCGCGGCCACCGCCCTGGTAGGCATAGCTGGAATCGGTGAAGCGGTCGCACAGCACATAGGCCCCGCGCTGCAGCGCCGGGGCGATCACCTGGCGCACGTGCTGGGCGCGGGCGGCGAACACCAGCAGCAGCTCGGCCTCGGCCGAGAGCGGCTCGGCGGCGATCTCCGCATCCGGCTTGAGCACCAGCGCGCGGATGCGCTCGGCCAGGGCGGTGCCGCCGGGCTCGCGGGTCAGCACCACCTCATGCCCGCGCGCCTGCAGGGCCTCGCGGATCGCGTTGATGGCGGTGGTCTTGCCGGCACCCTCGCCCCCTTCCAGGCTGACGAAATGCGGGTGCCGGTGCAGCGCGGGACTCATTGGGGTGCGGCCTCGTTGGTGCGTTTGCTACGCAGTTGCTGCAGGTAGCGGGCAACGGCGGCGTTGTGGTCGGTGTAGTTGGCCGAGAAGATGTGCGCGCCACTGCCGTCGCCCACCGCCACGAAGTACAGCGCATCGCCCTTGGCCGGCTGCGCGGCGGCATGCAGCGCATCACGCCCGGGCATGGCGATCGGGGTCGGGGTCAGGCCGGCGCGCGTGTACGTGTTGTACGGCGTATCGGTGGTGAGGTCGCGCTTGCGGATGTTGCCGTCGTAGCTGCTGCCGATGCCGTAGATCACGGTCGGGTCGGTCTGCAGGCGCATGCCGATCTTCAGGCGGCGCATGAACACCCCGGCGATCTGCGGGCGCTCGCTGGGCAGTGCGGTTTCCTTCTCGATGATCGAGGCGAGGATCAGCAGTTCATACGGCGAGTTCAGCGGCAGGTCGTCCACGCGGCTGTCCCACGCGGCGGTGAGTTCTTTTTCCATCGCGGCATGCGCGCGCTTGAGCACGTCGATGTCGCTGTCGCCACGCTGGTAGACGTAGGTCTCGGGCAGGAAGCGGCCTTCCGGGTGTTCGCCGGGGAAGCCGACCGCCTTCATCAGGGCGGCATCGTCCACGTCATCGGTGGTGTGCACCAGCGGATCGGCACGCTTGAGCGCAGCGCGCAGCTGACGGATGTTCCAGCCTTCCACGATGGTGACGCGGTGCTGCAGGACGCGGCCCTGGCGCATGCGGGTCAGCAGCTCGCGTGGGGTCAGCGCAGGATCGAGCGCGTATTCACCGACCTTGAGCTTGCCCGCCGCATCGAGCTGGCGTGCCAGCAGCTGCCATTGGGTGTCGCTGCCTTCGTCCACGCCGGCCTGGCGCAGCTTGCCGAGCACGGTGCTGAAGCCATCACCGGAGGCGATCACCACGCTCTCCGCGCTGGGGGTGACCGGTGCATCGGCAAAGGCGCCCTGGCGATGCCAGAACCAGGCCCCTGCGGCCGCAACCAGCAGCGCCAGCAGCAGCAACACGGCCAGTACGGCCAGACATCCCCGTTTCGCACCCGCCATGCTCACCTCGAATCCATTTCTTCGCCGCGCAGCATACCGCGCGGGTGCTGCACACCGCCAAACGGCTCAGGCATCGCTGCCCAGCGCACGCAGCAGGCCGCGGGCCTTGGCGCGGGTTTCGTCCAGTTCCTTGTCGGCCACCGAATCGACCACGATCCCCGCGCCGGTGCGGAAGCTGGCGGTGTCACCGGCCACTTCGGCGGTGCGGATCAGGATGTTCAGGTCCAGATCGCCATCGCGGTTCAGCCAGCCGAACGCGCCGGTGTAGGCGCCGCGCGCGGTCTGCTCCAGCTCGGCGATGATCTGCATGCAGCGCACCTTGGGGCAGCCGGTAATCGTGCCGCCAGGGAAGGTCGCGGCGATCACCTGGCCCGGGCTGACATCCTCGCGCAGGCGGCCACGCACGTTGCTGACGATGTGGTGCACGTGGGCGTAGCTCTCCACGGTCATCAGCTCATCCACCTCCACGCTGCCCGGCGCGCAGATGCGGCCGAGGTCGTTGCGCTCCAGATCGATCAGCATCACGTGCTCGGCGCGTTCCTTGGGATGGCCGACCAGTTCCTGGATGCGCGCGGCATCGTCATCGCCGGCGAAGCGCGGGCGGGTGCCCGCGATGGGGCGTGTCTGCACGTCATCGCCATGCACCGAGACCAGCCGCTCGGGCGAGGAGCTGACCACCGCCCTGCCCTGCGCCATGAACAGCCCGGCGAACGGCGCGGGGTTGGCCACGCGCAACTGCGCGTACAGCGCCTGCGGCGAGAGCGCCCCGGCGAACTGCGCGTTCCAGCGGCGCGAGAGGTTCACCTGGAACACGTCGCCCGCGCGCAGGTAATCGATCACCTTGCCGACGCCGTCGGTGAAGCGCTGCGGCACGTCCTCGCCGATGGCGACCGGTGGCTGCCACGCTGGCAGCGGAGACAACGTCGAGGCGGCCGCGAGGTCATGCTGCAGCGTCTGCAGCAGCGCGGCCTGGCCGGTCTCGCACACGGCATGGAACTGGCCGAGCACGCGGTCGTGCAGTACCGCCGCCGGGCAGCGCAGCGCCAGCGCGGCGGGCAGCCCATCGGCGCGCGCAGGCAAGGCCAGCACGTCTTCGATCTGGCCGGCCAGCTCGTAATCCAGCATCAATGCCCAGCCACCGCGGAACGGGAGCGTGGTCTCTTCGCGCGGCAGGCGCAGGGCGGCCCAGTGCGCATCCAGCACGTCAAGGAAGCGGCCGTCATGCGCAACGCCATCCGCATCGCGCACCACGCCGTCGGCGTGCAGTGCGAGGGAGTCCCCATTGCCCATCAGCAGCAGATCCCAGCGGCCCTGCGCGGTGCCCGAGGCGGTGGATTCCATCAGCAGCGGGTAGCGCTGCGGGGCCAGGCGCTGCAGGGCCAGCAGGTCGGTGGTGGCGGGCAGCGGAAGCGTCTGGAACATGACAGGACACCGGAAGGGCGCGCAGCGTGCGCGGGGGCCAGATACACCAAGGCCGCCATGATGGCGGCCCGGGTGGGAGTACACGGAACGTGCGGTCAGACGCGCTTGAACACCAGCGTGCCGTTGGTGCCGCCGAAGCCGAAGCCGTTGGACATCACCACATCCACCTTGGCTTCGCGTGCGGTGTTGGGCACGTAATCCAGGTCGCAACCCTCGCCCGCTTCGTGCAGGTTGATGGTCGGCGGAATGATGTTGTCGCGCAGCGCCAGCACCGAGAAGATCGCTTCCACGCCGCCGGCCGCGCCGAGCAGGTGACCGGTCATCGACTTGGTGGAGCTGACCATCATCTTGTAGGCGTGGTCGCCGAAGGCGGTCTTCATGGCCATGGTTTCGCCCAGGTCGCCCAGCGGCGTGGAGGTGCCGTGCGCGTTGAGGTAACCGACCTGGTCCGGGGTCACGCCGGCGTCCTTCAACGCCATGGTCATGCAGCGTGCCGCGCCTTCGCCGTTCTCGCTCGGGGCGGTCATGTGGTACGCGTCCGAACTGGCGCCGAAACCGGCAAGCTCGGCATAGATGCGCGCGCCACGCGCCTTGGCGTGCTCGTACTCTTCCAGGATCAGGATGCCGGCACCGTCGCCGAGCACGAAGCCGTCGCGTTCTTTGTCCCACGGGCGCGAGGCTTCGGCCGGTGCATCATTGCGGGTGCTCATCGCCTTCATCGCGCAGAAGCCGCCCAGGGCGGTCGGCGAGGAGCCGCGCTCGGCACCGCCGACCACCATCACGTCCGCGTCGCCGTACTGGATCATGCGCATCGCGGTGCCGATCGAATGGTTCGAGGTGGCGCAGGCAGAGACCGCCGAGAACGACGGACCCTTCAGGCCGGTGATGATGCTCAGCTGGCCCGGGAGCATGTTGATGATGGTCTTGGGCACGTAGAAGGGCGAGATCTTCTTGCCCTCGTGGAAATCGATGGTCTGCTCTTCGATGCCCAGCAGACCGCCGATGCCCGCGCCGACGATGGCGCCGATGCGCTCGGCGTTGCCATCGGTGATCTCCAGGCCCGAATCGTTCAAGGCCATGAAGGCGGCACCGAGGCCGTAATGAATGAACGGGTCCATCTTCTTGGCATCCTTGCCAGTGACCCGGAATTTGCCGAACTGTTCGTTGTCGGCGGTGATGTCGAAGTCCCTGACCTCACCTGCGATCTTGGTGGTGAAACGGTCCAGGTAGGACTGCGAAACGTTGGTCAGCGGACCGATGCCGGAACGGCCTTCGGTGATGCCCTTCCAACTGCTGGCCATATCATTGCCCAATGGCGAGACCATGCCCATGCCGGTAACGACGACGCGACGCTTCATTGCAGATTCTCCTGACCCGGGTGTTGCGGGTATCACGCGGTATAACGCTCAAAAGCACAGGGCCGCAAGCGCGGCCCCATGGGTTTGCCGCACGCGGTCGCAGCGATCGCCACGGCCGCGCGCGAGCCGCCTGACATCAAGCCTTGACGTGGGCGTTGATGTAGTCGATCGCAGCCTGCACGGTGCTGATCTTTTCGGCTTCTTCGTCCGGGATTTCGCACTCGAACTCTTCTTCCAGCGCCATCACCAGTTCAACGGTGTCCAGCGAGTCAGCGCCCAGGTCATCGACGAACGATGCGCTGTTGGTGACTTCCTCTTCCTTGACGCCAAGCTGTTCGACGACGATTTTCTTGACGCGTTCTTCGATGGTGCTCATTGGATATCGCTCCAGATGGAGTAGTGGTTCAAAAATGACGCCATCCGGTGAGGGATGACCGTGGGATAGTGTAGTGGAAACCAGCGACACCTTGCATTGCAGCAAAACATCAGACAGATCAACCACTTGCGGCGCAATCCATGCGCCACATGCTTACGGCATGTACATGCCGCCGTTCACATGGAGGGTTTCGCCGGTGATGTAGCTGGCCGAAGGACCGGCCAGGAACGCCACCGCGTTGGCGATATCGGACGGCTCGCCGAGCCGCTCCAGGGCGATCGACTTGACCAGGCCGGTGCGCTGCTCTTCGGGCAGGGCCTTGGTCATGTCGGTATCGATGAAGCCCGGCGCGACCACGTTGACGGTGATCCCGCGCGAGCCGATTTCCTTGGCCAGCGACTTGGAGAAGGCAATGATGCCGGCCTTGGCCGCGGCGTAATTGGCCTGGCCGGCATTGCCGGTCACGCCGATCACCGAGGCGATGTTGATGATGCGGCCCTTGCGCGCCTTCATCATGCCGCGCATGACGGCCTTGGAGGTGCGAAAGACGCTGGTCAGGTTGGTGTCCAGGATCGCCTGCCAGTCTTCTTCCTTCATCCGCAGCAACAGGTTGTCGCGGGTGATGCCGGCGTTGTTGACCAGGATGCTGATGGCGCCAAATTCCTTGGCGATCCCGTCCAGCACGGCCTCCAACGCAGCGGCGTCAGTGACGTTCAGCGCGCGGCCGTGGCCACCCACGGCAGCCAGACGCTCGCCGATGGCGGCGGCACCGGCGTCGGTGGTGGCGGTGCCAATGACGGTCGCGCCCTGCGCGGCCAGTGCGTCGGCGATCGCGGCACCGATACCCCGGCTGGCGCCGGTGACCAGTGCGATTTCACCCTGAAGGGGCTTGCTCATCTCAGTTCCTCAAACGGGACCGGTCCGGCCGGTCTGGCGCGAAGCCATTCCAGCACGGGCGCGATCGGAAGACATCAGGCGGCCCAGGTCTCGCGGGCCGTCTCGAAATCGGCGGGCGTGGACAGTGTGCGCGCGTCCAGCGATTTGTCGATGCGCTTGATCAATCCGCTCAGCACCTTGCCCGGGCCGCATTCGGCCACGCGGGTGACGCCACGGGCGGCCAGTGCCTGCACGCAGCCGGTCCACTGCACGGGCAGGTACAGCTGCTGCACCAGCGCCTGGCGGATGGCGTCCACGCCGTCATGCACGCGCGCATCCACGTTCTGCACCACCGGCAGGGCCGGGGCGCGCCAGTCCAGGCCGGCCATGGTTTCGGCCAGGCGGTTGGCGGCTTCGCGCATCAGCGGGGTGTGCGAGGGCACGCTGACGGCCAGCTTGACGGCCTTGCGGACGCCCTTCTCGGCCAGCAGCGCCAGCGCCCGATCCACGGCGGCAGCGTCGCCACCGATGACGATCTGGCCGGGCGAGTTGTAGTTGGCGGGCACGACGACCTGGCTGCCGGCGGCCTGCTCGCAGACGTCCACGACCAGGGCGTCTTCGGCGCCGAGCACGGCGGCCATGGCACCGACGCCGGTCGGGGCGGCTTCCTGCATCAGCTGGCCGCGCAGACGCACCAGATGGGCGCCGTCACGCAGGGTCAGCGCGCCGGCGGCCACCAGGGCGGTGTACTCGCCGAGGCTGTGACCGGCCAGGACAGCGGGCTGGGTGCCACCCACGGCGTTCCAGGCGCGCCAGACGCCGATGCTGGCGGCCAGCAGGGCCGGCTGGGTGTATTCGGTGCGGTTGAGCATTTCCTCGGGACCGCCCTGCGACAGCGCCCACAGGTCGACACCGGCGCCATCGGAGGCTTCGGTGAAGGCCTCGCGGATCTGCGGGTGCAGCTCGGCCAGTTCGGCCAGCATGCCCAGCGACTGCGAGCCCTGGCCCGGGAACACGAATGCGAGATTGGTATCGGTCACGCGATCATCCGCCTGCAAAAATCGAACGGCGAATGATAAAGGGGAACGTCGCCCTTCGTCTGTACTGCCGCGTATGTGGGGCCTGTGCTCAGGTGAACAGCTGGAGGATGTCCAGGTCGCCATCGGTGAAGAAATCGAAGCAGATCGCGACGACCATCAGCACGCCCAGCGTGGTGGCGCCATGCACGATCAGGATCGAATGGGCCAGTGCGCGCGCGGAGCGGCCCATTTTCATGCTGGCGCGGGCCAGGCCCTGCAGGCGGCCGGTGACGTCATGGGCGTGGGCGATCACCGGCGCTTCCGCGCCGTCCATCGCCTCGGCCATGAGGGCCTGGAGCTGCTGCGGACGGTCTTCGTAGTACTTGGCGACGCCGTAGCCGAACATCAGCCAGTCGCGGGCCTGCGCCTGGGCCAGATCCATGACTTCGAGGGGGTCTTCTTCGAAGTCGATGAAGCCGATGGCGTTGCCATCCCAGGTGAGGTTGCGCGGGAGCGGCTGGCCGAAATAGGCGCCCTTCTGGTGCGCCTGGGCAATGGCATTCATTGCGGCCGACACCAGGCGGTCGCGGCCGGCATCGTCGGCTTCGCGCAGGCAGGTATTGAACGAGGAGCCGTTGTCGCCCAGCACGAGCGCGGCGTGACCGCTGCCGATCACACTGGGGACGTTGACACCCTGGGCCTGCAGTTCGGACAGGCGGCGGGCTTCGGTTTCGCGGGCGGCATCGCCACCCCGGTGCGGCGGTGGGCGCAGGGCGTCGAGCTGGAAGCGGCGGGCGATGAAGTTGAGCAGGCCGAGTGCGACCACCCGGCTTCCTTCGCCGTACTGCTTCAGCCAGGCGCGTTGGCCCTCGATGACGATGGGCTCAACCATGGCAGTTCTCCTGAAATGCATACGGCCCCGTAATGGGGCCGTAACGACAGCGTCACGTTGTCGTAACTGGCACTATCAATAGCGCAGCAGAGCAGAACCCCACGTGAAGCCGCCGCCGAAGGCTTCCAGCAGCAGCAACTGGCCGCGCTCGACGCGACCGGAGCGGACCGCGTGGTCCAGCGCCATCGGCACCGAGGCCGAGGAAGTGTTGCCGTGCTTGTCGACCGTCACCACCACCTGGTCCATGGACATCTCCAGGCGCTTGGCGGTGGCTTCGATGATGCGCAGGTTGGCCTGGTGCGGGATCAGCCAATCCAGGTCGTCCTTGGTCAGCGCGTTGGCTTCCAGGGTTTCATCGACGACCGAGTCCAGCGCCTTGACGGCGTACTTGAACACGTCGTTGCCCTTCATCAGGATCGCGCCGCGGGCCGCCTTGCCCTCGCCGAAGCCGGCCGAGACGCCCACCGGGTTCCACAGCAGCTCTTTCTTGCTGCCATCCGAATGCAGGTGGGTGCTGAGGATGCCGGTCTCTTCGTCGGCCTTGAGCACGACGGCGCCCGCGCCATCGCCGAACAGTACGCAGGTGGTGCGCTCGGTCCAGTCGACGATGCGGGTCAGCGTTTCCGCACCGATGACCAGCACGTAGCGTGCATCACCGGAACGAATGAATTTGTCGGCCACGCTCAACGCGAACACGAAACCCGAACAGGCCGCGTTGACGTCGAAGGCGGGGCAGCCGGTCGCACCGAGCTTGGCCTGGATCAGGCACGCGGTGGACGGGAAAATCAGGTCAGGCGTGGTGGTACCCACCACGATCATGTCGAGCTGCGAAGCGTCGATACCGGCCGCTTCAAGCGCACGTACCGCGGCGTGGTAGCCGAGGTCGCTGGTGGTCTCGTTCTCGGCCGCAATGTGCCGTTCACGGATACCAGTGCGCGATTGAATCCACTCATCGCTGGTGTCGACCATTTTCTCCAGATCCTGGTTGGTCAACACTTTTTCGGGCAAATAACTACCGGTGCCCGCGATCCTCGAGTAGATCCGCTTGCTCATTGCATGTCCTGTAGCACGATCACCAAACGTGGTGACCGGGAAGAATGGGGTAAAGGCCGCCGCCCGACCGGGCAGCGGCCTTCACAAATCAATCTTCTTCGACGGCCGAGTTCGACTTGGTCGTGATCACCTTCTTGCCGCGGTAGAAACCGTCAGCGGTGATGTGGTGACGCAGATGCACTTCACCGGTGGTCGGATCGGTGGACAGCTGCTTGGCGCTCAGGGCGTCATGCGCACGGCGCATACCGCGGCGGGACGGGGTGACACGGGATTTCTGCACAGCCATGGGATTGCTCCAAACTCGGTTCGTTTTGCTTCGTCGTATCGTCGCGCAGGACGCCAGCGCCCAGCACAGTTTTCGCTTTCGCCGCAGCCGCCGACGACAATCCGGCTGCTATTGTTTTTTCAGTGCCGCCAACGCCGCGAACGGATTGGCCTTGCTGATTTCTTCTTCGGTCGGTGCCCAGTCCTTGTCCACGGCCTCACCATCGGGAGACAGCGGCACGACGGGCACGGCCAGGACGAGTTCGTCCTCGACCAGTTCCAGCGGTCGCAGCATGCCGTCTTCCGGCACCAGCCACGGTTCCCAGCCTTCCGGCAGCGAGGACTCTTCCTCTTCGCTGCGGATCAGACCGAGCCGCTGCACCATCGAAACCGGCAACAGGAAACGCTGCAGGCTGCGCTGACAGATCAGCGGCAGCGCGGTGTCGATGGACAGTTCAACATAGGATACCTGCAGGATGTCGTCGTGCGCGAATTCCAGTGCATAGGTGCACGTTCCTTCGGTATCGGCGACAAGGCCCTGGAGGCGGGTCAATTCCGCTAGATCCACCTGGCCGTCGAAGCACCTGCGTGCTGCGACCATCCGCCAAGCATCCAGCATTTCGGGCACGTTTGCGGACATAAGCCGCTGAATGTTAAGGATCGTCCGGGCCGCTGTCAAATACCTGCGCAGTCAGGTTGCCGATTCCCGCCCGAAGGGCCCAGACTGCCGGCCTTCCGTGCCCGGTATTGTCGCATGACCCCACTGCTGCTTGCCTCTACTTCCCGCTATCGCCGTGAACTGCTGGAACGGCTCGGCCTGCCCTTGGCGACCGCCCGCCCCGAAGTGGATGAGACGCCCGCCCCCGGCGAGGCCCCACGGGCCGTGGCCGTGCGGCTGGCGCGGGCCAAGGCCGAGGCCGTCGCCCGCCTTCACCCGCGCCAGTGGGTGATCGGCTCGGACCAGGTGGCAGAGCTGAATGGGGCCCCGCTGGGCAAGCCGGGCACGATCAAAGGCGCCCATGCGCAGCTGGCCGCGATGTCCGGGCAGGTGGTGGACTTCCACACGGCGGTGAGCCTGCTGCGCGACGGCGAGGTGCTGGAGACCTGCGATCTGACCCGCGTCCACTTCCGCGTGCTGGGACCAGCAGAGATCGAACGCTACGTGGCCGCCGAGCAGCCATTGGACTGCGCTGGCAGCTTCAAGTGCGAAGGGCTGGGCATCACGTTGTTCGAGGCGATCGAGAACCGCGACCCCACCGCGCTGATCGGGCTGCCGCTGATCGCGGTGAGCCAGCTGCTGCGGCAGGCCGGCTACACCCTGCCCTGAGCCTCAGCGCGCGGGAACGACGAAGGCCTGTTCCTGCCACTGCTCCACGCTGCCGTCCTTGCCGTGCAGCGTCATCCCGAGCCAATGGCGCCCCGGGGCAAGGTGGCGGGTATCCAGCGTGGCATCGAAGGCGACATTGGGGTGCTGGGGATCGGTGGAGATTTTCCACGCGCTGGTGATATCAAAGGCACGCCCGTAGGTGGCGTCACCCACCGGCTTGCCATCGATCAGCAGCTCGACCCGCTCGATGCCCACGCCGTCCTTGAAGGCCCAGCCATGCACATCGAGGGTGTCCCCTACGGTCGCCCCGGACTGCGGCGCATCCAACCACGCCATCGCCGGCGTCACGCATGGCCCATCGACACGTTCGGCCGGCAGCCTGAACAACAGGAAGCGCTGGTAGCCATGATCGTTGCTCACCACCCGCGGCGGCGGCAGCGGCCCGACCTGCTCGCAGATCGCGTGATAGCGCGCCAGCAGATCGCGATAGCGTTGATCGCTGGGCGCAAGCACCAGCAGCATCGGCACATCGCGTTTGCCATCGTGCAGCAGATGCCACAGACCCAGCTGTGCACTGCGGCCATGTTTGTCATTCAAGGGATGCGGCAGCACCTCGATCGACGCATCGCCCAACTGGAAGCCCAGCTCCGCGCCTACCTTGAAATTGCCGGCAAGCACGCGCGTGCCGGGCGGCAGGGTCTTCAGTTCGTCACGCACGGCGCGGGCCAACGGCTGCCAGCCGGCAAAGTTGCGTGGGTAGTATTTGTAGCCGGCCAACTGCTCGCGCGCCATCGGCGTGGAGGCCATCAGGTAGTACCCGAAGGCCAGCGCCAGACCGGTACCGGCCAACCACCAACCGGTGCGGCGCAGCCAGCGCGGCCACCCGTTGAGCACCACCGGCACCGCGATCAGCAGTGCGAGATACCCCGGCAGCGGCCAATGGAAACTGATGCGCTCCACGTCGGTGAAGAAGCCCAGCGCGAAGATCGACAGGGTCGACACGGCACCGATCAGGCCGAAGTAGCGCCATTGCGCACGCGCACCGCCACCGGAGCGGGTGCCGGCCAGCGCCACCTTCCACATCGCAATGCACAGGATCGGGGTGACCAGCATCGGCTGGATCACCAGGAACCACAGCCCGCTCCATTCGAACGCCCACGGATGGCGCTCGACCACCTGGAATTTCAGCCCCGCATCATGGTTGTCGGCATTCCACGACAACAGCGGCAACCATGCCACCACGCCTACGGCCAGGGCGACCCACACGCGCGGATCGCGCAGCATGCGCCGGCCCTGCGGCAACACCAGCAGTGCGATGAAGCCGACCACGATGACGCCGATGAAGCGGTAATGGCTGAGCGCACCGATCGACAGACCGGCGGCCAGCTTCACCGCCGCCGCCGCATCCACATTGCGCAGCAGGCGCGCACCGGCATCCAGGCAGAGCACCGCTGCCAGGGCCATCGGTACATCCGGCACAGCCAGCATGCCCAGGGTGGCCGACAGCGGCATCAGCAAGGTCAGGCTGCCCGCCTGCCACCCCGCCACCGCGCCGAACCAGCGCGTGGCAATGCGTGAGACCAGCCAGGGCAGCCAGGCACCGATCGCCAGGAACGGCAGGCGCAGCCCAAGCACGTGATTGCCACCAATCTCCACGCCCAGGCGTGCCAGCCAGGCCGTCAGCCCGGGCAGATCGGAATAGGCGGCCGCCAGGTGCTGGCCTTCCTGCCAGTAGAACGCTTCGTCCACGAACAAGGGCAGACGAGCGGCCACCACCAATTTGACGGCGGTGACCAGCGTCCACAACAACAGGAATATGGTGCGTGCGCGTTGTTCGCCCTGCATTGCTCTATAGAATCAGTGGAATCATCGAATCGAGACGGACATGGATCATTCGCCCCCCGTGCCAGCCATGCTAACCGATGTACTGCGACAGTCCCTTCGCGCCGCCCAGGATCAGGTCAACGGGCTGGTGCTGGGCAAGGCACAGGAGGTGCGGCTGGCCTTCGTGGCGCTGCTCTCCGGCGGCCACCTGCTGATCGAAGATCTGCCCGGCCTGGGCAAGACCACCCTCGCCCACGCCATGGCCTCCAGCCTCGGGCTGGGCTTCCAGCGCGTGCAGTTCACCTCCGATCTGCTGCCGGCCGATGTGCTCGGCGTCTCGGTCTACGACGCGGGCAGCCGCCAGTTCCAGTTCCATCCCGGCCCGGTCTTCACCCACGTGCTGCTGGCCGATGAGATCAACCGCGCGCCGCCGCGCACCCAGAGCGCGCTGCTGGAAGCGATGGCCGAACAGCAGGTCACCCTCGATGGCGTGACCCATCCGCTGCCCGATCCGTTCTTCGTCATCGCCACCCAGAACCCGGTGGACCTCTCCGGCACGTTCCCGCTGCCGGACTCGCAGCTGGACCGCTTCCTGCTGCGGCTGGCGCTGGGCTACCCCAATCCGGAATCGGAGCGCGAACTGCTGCGCGGCACCGATCGTCGCCACCTGATCGCACAGGCCACCGCGCGATTGAGCGAGGTGGAGGTACGCACGCTGCGCCAGGCCGTCGGCCAGGTGCATGCCAGCGAAGCTTTGATCACCTACGTGCAGGCACTGCTGGCCCGCAGCCGCCAGCATGCCGGCGTGCGCGTGGGCCTCTCGCCACGCGCCGGCCTGGCCCTGCTGCGCGCGGCGAAGGCGCATGCCCTGCTGCTGGGCCGCGCGCATGTGGTGCCCGAAGACGTGCAGACCCTGTTCGTCGCGGTGGCCGGGCATCGCCTGGTGCCGGAGGCCGAAGCCTCCAACGGCCCGGCGCTGGCGCGCGCCATCCTCCAGACCGTGCAGGTCGACTGAGATGCGCCGCGGCTGGGGAGCCCGCTGGCAGCAACTGCAACACCTGGCGCGACCACGCCACCCCGAGCACCTGCCGCGCCGGTTCGATCGGCGCCGCATCTATGTGCTGCCCACGCGCTTTGGCCTGTTCATCGCGGTGCTGCTGTCGGCCATGCTGCTGGGCGCACTGAACTACAACAACAACCCTGCCCTGTTGCTGGCGCTGCTGCTGGCCACGGTGAGCATTGCCAGTGCGATCAGCGCGCATCTGCAGCTCTCCGCGCTGCAGGTGGACGCGGTGTCCGCCGAGCCGGTGATCGCCGGTGCTCCCCTGCGCCTGCGCATCAGCCTTTCGCGCAACGACACCCGCGCCCGTCGTGGGCTGCAGGTGGAACACGGTGGCGTGGCGGCATTCGGCCACCTGGTGGACAGCGATCAGACCGAAGTGGATCTGGACCTGCCCACGCACCAGCGCGGCTGGTTCGATCTGGAGCGGATCCGCATCGCCACCACGCAACCACTCGGGCTGGTGCGCGCCTGGTCATGGGTGTGGCCGGAAACCCCGCTGCTGGTCTATGCCGCACCGGAACCCCACGCACCGGCACTGCCGGAAAGTGGCGGCGACCCGCTCCATACCCGCGTGCATGCCAGTGGCGATGAGCTGCATCAGCTGCGCCCGTATCGCGCCGGCGACCCCACCCGCAGCATCGCGTGGAAGCACTCGGCGCGGCGCGACACGCTGCTGGTGCGCGAGTATGAGAAACCGGTCGGCGTGGAGATCGTGCTGGACTGGCGCCAGCTGTCACCGTTGCCGACCGAAGCCCGCATCGCGCGGTTGGCACACTGGGTGGATCTGGCCGAACGCGAGGGACGCCGCTACACACTGACCCTGCCCGGGCAACCCGTGCTCGGCCCCGGTAATGGCAGCGCCCACCACCATCTCTGCCAACGCGCGCTGGCGCTGATGCCGCATGACTGACCAACCCGCCTCCGCGCTGGGCACCGGTGCCCGCTACTGGACCTTGGCCAGCGCCGCGCTGTGCCTGTTGCCATTGCTGCTGCAGCTGCCGACCCTGCTGGCCGCCGTGATCGCCGGCGTGGCGGTGCTGACCGCACTGGCCTCGCGCCAGCGCCTGTTGCCCGGTGTACTGCGCCTGCTGCTGGTGCTCGCGATGTTGGCCGCCATCTATTGGCAGATGGGGCCGCGGCCCGGCCGTGACACCGGCTGCGCGCTGCTCGCGGCAATGCTCGCCCTCAAGTCCAGCGAGCTGCGCAGCCTGCGCGATGCACGCAGTCTGGTCGGGTTTGCCCTGTTCGCGCCATTCGCCGCCTTCCTGCTCGACCAGGGGCCGACAACGATGGCGCTGGCGGTCATCGCTGGCCTGGTCGCACTGCTCGCCCTGCAACGACTGGCGCACCTGGAAGGCCAGGCCCCACCGGCACCGCTCAAGCGTCACCTGCGCGGCATCGGCCGCCTGGTGCTGCTCGGAGTGCCGCTGGCCTTGGCCGGCTTCTGGCTGTTCCCGCGGTTGAGCGAACCGCTGTGGGGCATCCCCGACCGCGCGGTCGGCAACCCGGGGCTGTCGGACACCATGGAACCCGGCCAATGGCTGGACCTGATGGCCGATGACACCCCCGCGCTGCGCGTGCAGTTCTTCGGCGCGATTCCGGAACCGCAGCAGCGCTACTGGCGCGGGCCGGTGCTCAACCTGTTCGACGGCAAGCGCTGGGAGCAGGACAAGCATCTGATCGAGCGCGCGCCGGCGGCGGTCACCCATGCCGCCACGCAGTGGGAATACCAGATCGACTACGAACCCACGGACCGCCGCCAGCTGGTCGCGCTGGACCTGCCCTTGCAGGCACCGCCCGGCAGCGATCTGGATGCCAACCACAGCCTGCGCAGCCACGCGTCCCTGAGCGCACTCACCCGCTGGCGGCTGACCTCCGCACCCGCCGTGGCCTACACCGAGGCATTGACGCCCTACGAGCGGCGCCTGGCGCTGCAGTTGCCGGACGGCTTGAATCCGCGAACCGCCGTGCTGGCCCGGCAGTGGCGACAGGACGCCGGCAGCAACGATGCCGCGATCGTGCAGCGCGCGCTCGATTGGGTGGGCGCGCGTTTCGTCTACACCCTGGACACGCCCGAGCCCGGGCGCGACGGCGTGGACGAATTCCTTTTCGATCAGCAGGCCGGTTTCTGCCAGCACTTCAGCTCCTCGTTCGTGGTGCTGATGCGCAACGCCGGCATTCCGGCGCGGGTCGTGACCGGCTTTGCCGGTGGCATCCGCAACCCGTATGGCGATTACTGGGTGCTGCGCCGGATGGACGCCCACGCCTGGGCCGAGGTCTGGCTGCCCGGGCGCGGGTGGGTGCGGGTCGACCCGACCGCCGCCGTCGCCCCGGAACGCATCTACGACACGCTTGAAGACCGGCTGGCAGCCAGCGCTGACACGACCTTCGGCAGCCGGTGGCTGCAGATCGGGCAGATGGGCGATTGGCTGCGCCGGGGCTGGAACGACCTGATCCTGTCCTTCGATGCCAACCGCCAGCAGCAGCTTCTTAAACCGTTTGGTTTCGAGCGACTGGATCCGAGCCAACTGGTCGGCATTTTCATCGTCTTCGCGCTGGCCGCGCTAGGCTGGATGGCATGGCTGCTGGCCCGGGGCGAACGCGAGCGCGACCCACTGCTGCGGGCCTGGCACCGGCTCGGACGCCGGTATGCCCGCCATGGCTTGTCCCGTGCTGGCGCCGAACCCGCCAGCGCATGGGCCCGCCGGGTACATCGGCACCGCCCCGACCCGGCGTTGTTGTCGCTCAGCGAGCGTTTCGTCCAGGCGCGCTACGCTGGCGCTGACGTCGACCTCACTTCATTATTGCGCGACCTGCGCAGGCATCGCCCGACCTCCGGAGCATCCCCATGAAGATTCAAATCCTGCTTCCCCTTGCTGCCTCTCTGGCACTGGCTGCCTGCGCCACCGCGCCCAAGCCGCTGCAGGGGCAATTCAGTATGGTCAGCCCGCGCGACGCGGTTCCCACCCAGCAGGTGGGCACGCCAGTGCGTTGGGGTGGTCGCATCATCGAAACCAATCCGGGCCAGGGCCAGACCTGCTTCCAGATGATCTCGCGCCCGCTCAACGGCAGTGGCCGCCCGAGCACCACCTCGGCCGACGCCAGTGACGGCCGCTTCATCGCCTGCCGCGCTGGCTTCTACGATCCGGCGGTGTTCGAGCCGGGCCGCGACGTGACCTTCATCGGCAAGATCGGTGGCTACGAAAACACCCGTATCGGCGAGTACGACTACCGCCTGCCGAAGCTGGACGCCGACGTGATCTACCTGTGGCCGGAACAGCGCCAGGTGGATGTGGTGCCCGCTTACCCGTATGGCCCGTGGGGCCCGGGCTGGGGTCCGGGTTGGGGCTACCGCGGCTGGGGCTGGTGGTAACCCGCTGACGCAGAAACGCCGCCCTCGGGCGGCGTTTTTGTTTGCGCCTGGCCGCCTCAGCCGTTCGGCGTGCCGAAGTGGCCCAGCGGCGCACCGGCCAGCAGATGCAGGTGGATATGGAACACGGTCTGCCCGGCATGCTCACGGCAGTTCATGACGATGCGGTAGCCGTCCTGTGCGAAGCCTTCGCGGCGCGCGTACTCCGCGGCGGCCATCGCCAGCTTGCCGATCAGGTGTGCCTGCTCCGGCTGCACATCATCGAGGGTGGGAATCGCCTCGTGCTTGGGAATGAACAGCACGTGCACCGGCGCCTGCGGGGCGATGTCCTTGAAGCCGAGCACCTCCTCGTCTTCGTAGACGATGGTGGCGGGAATTTCGCGGCGGATGATCTTGCCGAACAGGGTGTCGTGGCTCATGAGGGCACCTCGTGGAACAGGGCCTTGGAGAGTAGCGCGGATGCGCCCCCGGTTTCGATCATCGCCACGCGGTGCGCAGCGTCATCCCTGCACTTCGGTACGCGTGCCGAAGGCGTGGGACAGCGTGCCGCGATCCACGTATTCCAGTTCGCCACCCAGCGGCAGACCCTGCGCGAGGCGGCTGGGCCGCACCTTGTAGCTGCGCGCCATCTGCGCCAGGTAATGTGCGGTCGCTTCGCCTTCCACGGTGGCACTGGTGGCAATGATCAACTCGTTGACCTCACCCTGCTTCAGCCGCGCCTCCAGCTGATCCAGGCCCAGCTCGCGCGGGCCAATGCCGTCCAGTGGCGACAGCCGCCCCTGCAGCACGAAGTACACCCCGCGGAAGCCGGTGGCCGTCTCGATCGCCAGGCGATCGGCCGGTGATTCCACCGCACACAACTGCTGACGCTCGCGGCTGCCGTTGGCGCAGACCGCACAGATCTCGGTCTCGCTGAAATCCCGGCACTGTTCGCAATGCCCGATCCGCTCGATCGCCTTGGCCATCACCTCGGCCAACTTCTGGCCGCCCTCGCGCTCGCGCTCGAGCACGTGGTACGCCATGCGCTGGGCGGTCTTCTGGCCCACGCCCGGCAACACGCGGAAGGCCTCGATCAATTGTTCGAGCAGGGGCAGGCTCATGGCGGATCGCTCATCTCAGAAACAAGCGCGCGAAGCCCGGAGGCTTCGCGGCGCGGTCACCACGGTCGCGCCAGGCAGACACCCGGCGCAGGCGGTGGCTCAGAACGGCAGCTTCATGCCCGGGGGCAGCTGCATGCCGGCGGTCGCCGAACCCATGCGGTTCTTCGACTCGGCGTCGATCTTGTTGGAGGCGTCGTTGAACGCAGCGGCCACCAGATCTTCGGTCATTTCCGCATCGGACAGCACCGACGGATCGATGCGCACCTTGCGGCATTCCTTGGTGCCGGTCAGGGTCACGCTGACCATGCCGCCGCCGGCGCTGCCGGTCACTTCCAGCTTGGCGAGGTCTTCCTGGGCCTTCTGCAGGTTTTCCTGCATCTTCTGGGCCTGCTGCATCAGTTGGGCGATATTGCCGCGCATGGGTCTTTACTCTTCAAAAGGACGAATGGAATCGGCGACGACCCGGGCGCCGTGTTGCTGGACCAGCAACTGCACCGAGGGATCGGCCATGAAAGCGGCTTCCGCCGCCGTTTGGCGTTCGCCACGCTGACGGTCAGCGCGCTGATGCAGGGTCTCGGCACCGGCTGCACCGGTATCGATCACCAGGCGCGGGGCCTGCCCCAAGGGGCCAGTCAACGCCGCGATCAGCGCCGCCTGCGAGCGGTCCGAACTCAAATACTCAAATCCGGGCGAAATCGCCAGTTTCAAGACGCCGTGCTGGTAGCTGATGAACGCTGAGTGCGCGGCCAGCTGCTTGGACGGGCCATTGAGCTGGCTGCCGGCCACCAGTTCCAGCCACGCATCGGCGGTCAGGTCGCTCTGTGCCTCCGAGGGCGCGGTCTCCGGCGCCGAGGGGGCGATGGCGATGCCCTGCGGACGGGCCACCGGGGCGGGCGCTTGCGGGACTGGTGCCGGAGCAGCCGGTGCCACGGCGCGCTCGGGCGGCGCTTCCCATGGGGCGACCATGGCCGCATCCGGTGTAGCCATTTCGGCCGCCAGCGCTTCGTCGCGATCGGCGGCATCGCTTTCACGGTGCCACGGCGGCAGATCGTCGTCGGCAGCGGGCGCTGCGACGGTGGGCTTGGACGGCTTGACCGGCTCGGCGGCTGTCGGGGCCGGCGCAGGTTGTTCCGGTGCTGGCGGTGCGGGCTCAGGCGCCGCGGAGACCGGAGCAACCACGGCTGCCACCGGGGCCGGCTGAGCGACCGGGGCGCTCGCCTTGGCTGGCGTCACGGCCGAAACAGCAGCCGCGGTCGCTGCCGCAGCGGCCATGCCGGTGCCTTGGCCGCTGGCTTGCCCCCCCCTGTTCACGTCGGTCCCGGTGCCCGGATCGCGGGGCACGGGCGGTACCGCGGCGGCGGGACGGAACGCCAGCATGCGCAGCACGGCCATCTCGAACCCGGCGCGCGGGCTCGGGGCCAGGTGCAGGTCACGGCGCCCACCCAGGGCCATCTGATACCAGAGCTGGACCACTTCCGGGCGCAGGCGCTGGGCGAAGGCCTCGGCATCGATGCCCTCGCCCGCCGTTGCAGCGCCCGGCACCAGCTGCTGCACCTGGATCCGGTGCAGGGCTTCGGCCAGGGCATCGAGCACCCCGCTCCAGTCCGGCGAGAACTCGGCCAGCAGGGCCACGGTCTGCAGCAGGCGCGGGCCATCGCCATCGGCCAGCGCATCCAGCATCGCCGCGACCTGGGTGCGGTCAACCGTGCCCAGCATCGCGCGCACCACATCCTCGCGCAGCGCGCCGCCGGCATAGGCGATCGCCTGATCCAGCAGCGACAGGCCGTCACGCAGGCTGCCATCGGCGGCCTTGGCCAACTGCACGATCGCGGTGGGGTCGGACTCGATCTCCTCGGCCGCCAGGATCTTGGTCATCTGGCCCTGGATCTGGTCCTCGTCCAACCGCTTCAGGTTGAACTGCAGGCAGCGCGAGAGCACCGTCACCGGCAGCTTCTGCGGATCGGTGGTGGCCAGCAGGAATTTCACGTGCTCCGGCGGCTCTTCCAGCGTCTTGAGCAGCGCATTGAACGCCGCCTTGGACAGCATGTGCACTTCGTCGATCAGATAGACCTTGTACTTGCCCCGGGAGGGCATGTACTGGGCGTTCTCGATCACCTCACGGACATCATCCACACCGGTATTGGACGCGGCATCGATCTCGAGCAGATCGATGTAACGGCCGGAGTCGATATCCAGGCAGGCCGGGCACTGGCCGCATGGATCGGCGCTGGTGCCCTGCTCGCAGTTCAGCGACTTGGCGAAAATCCGGGCAATGGTGGTCTTGCCGACCCCGCGGGTGCCGGTAAACAGGAACGCATGGTGCACCCGGCCGCTGTCCAGCGCATTGCTGAGCGCACGGACCACGTGTTCCTGGCCCACCAGCTCGGCAAAACGCTTCGGACGCCACTTGCGGGCAAGGACGAGATAGGACATCAGGCCACCGTCTTCATCGGGACGACCATTGTGCCACGCCTGTCCAGCCCCCCTGCCCCTTGTGACGAACCGCTTGTGCGATTCCAATTCCCCCGCTAGAATCTGCGCCCCTGCAGCGGGTTATCGCAGCAGGTCCGGAGAGGTGTCCGAGCGGTTGAAGGAGCACGCCTGGAAAGTGTGTAAGCGTCTAAACCGCGCTTCGGGGGTTCGAATCCCCCTCTCTCCGCCACACAAATAAAAAGGCCGCCCTCAGGGGCGGCCTTTTTATTTGTGTGACGGACAGCATGGGGAACTAGAACCCAACGGGTTCGACGGATTCGCCGGGAGCGAATCCGGACAGCCGAACGGCTGGCCCTGGAGCGCGACAGCGCGGAAGGGCTGGGTGCATGGATGCACCCAGCAATCCCAATGAAGCAGCCACCCTGTATCCGAAGCCCTCAGCGCCATCGCCGACATTCCCGGGCGCGTGGCGACGC